>Ga0206127_1000040_pt1 | contig 143150 bp, 143 predicted proteins | sample Helgoland_Spring_6_FD_148646 | JGI IMG/M metagenome (GOLD analysis project Ga0206127, IMG submission 148646) | Pelagic subsurface seawater microbial communities from Kabeltonne, Helgoland, North Sea - Helgoland_Spring_Bloom_20160419_1 | ecosystem: Environmental > Aquatic > Marine > Epipelagic ...
ATTGTAGGATGACCAATTCGTGGTCTTATATTTGGTAGGGGTCCAACTGCTCATGCCTTCCAGTTATCACGCTGGATTCATACAGTGAATCCCATCCGAGGATTTGTGCAACAAAGCCCTGCTGCGCTATAAGTTGCCTGATCATTAGATGTTCGGCGGATTTATGGTTCTGATTTCGAAAGATGGAAGGGGAGACTTTGTGTTCTTTGCTGGAATGGCCTCTAAAAAATAATTGGGTATTAGGATATTCGTTTTCGAGGTGGGCCAGTTTTCGAATGAAGCCCTCAAGACTGGTAATTGGCTTTGGCATTATATCTCCAAGGTTCATATCTCACATAAGAAGCTGAATTTTCTTTTTTTCTGAGTACAGCCAAGAATTGTGGCATTTGAAAGGGAAGTCTAGCGCTCATTGAGCGTTTCCTAGTGAGCAGGCTGCCCAAAACCCACACCTACCCCCCTCAACCACCTCAACGCGTGGTCTTCACCCACCCAAAGCCACAAATTCCCCACGCCGGGTCGCCCGATGGACCGATGAATGCGGCCACGCGTCGGGGCGCTCGACAAACCCATGTTTGACGGGGTTCCAATGGCAATACCCCACATGGGCTGCAAAATCTGCTTCGTCCCGGATGAAATGCTCCCAAAACCGCCGCTGCCAGATGCCTGCGTCGCCTTTACGGCGTTTGCTCGGGCTTTGCGGTAGGGTGGGGTTGAACCCCACCCTACGCACCTCGCGGGTGAATCGCGATTTGATGGCACCCCACCGGACCGAAAAATCCGCATCACCGCACGGCAGCGTCCATACCGTGTGCAGATGGTCCGGCAGCACCACAAAGGCGTCGATCTGAAAGGGGCGTTCGGCCATCGTGATCCGCACGGCCCTGCGCAGCGCGGACACCTCGCGCAGCAGCAGGTCAGACGCTCGGTCAGCTAGACAGACGGTGAAAAAATAGGTGCCTCCGGGCACATGGATGCGGCGGTATGCGCTCATGGTTTCAGGCTCTATGATTTTGGTTAACAACCCATTGCGCCCCGCACAGCGCCGCCCTAAACCTCACCCCATGACATGCCCCCTTTGCACAGCAGATGCCCCGCTCGTTTCCGTCCCCGTCACTGGCGGCCCCGCTGACGCGAGCGTCGATATTTGCGGCCTCTGCGCTGATCCGCAAACGCCAGCCGATCACTTCCGTCCCCTCGCGTCGACGATGTGGACCGAGGATGCAGCGTTTCAGGTCTATGCGGCGCGGACGCTCAAGCGGCTGGATACCGATTGGTCGCGCGATCTGCTGGAACAGTTGTATCTGGATGACGAAACCCAGATCTGGGCCGATAACGTGGCCGCCCCGACGGATCACAAAGACAGCAACGGGGTGCCGCTAAGCCAGGGCGATACGGTCGTGTTGATCAAGGATCTGCCCGTCAAAGGCGGCGGTTTTACGGCCAAGCGTGGCACGGCGGTGCACCGCATTTCACTGGTGCAGGACAACCCGGCCCATATCGAAGGGCGCGTCGAGGGCCAGCGGATCGTGATCCTGACCGAGTTCGTCAAAAAGCGTTAGGCGCGGTAAAACAGATAGCGCTTGGCATCGACGCTGTCGGGGCCTTTGATCGGGTCAAAGCCTTCCATCGGATCTTGGGAAATGATCAACCCGCCGGGTGCCATCAGGGGGGCGATATGTTGGCTCATTTTTGTGCTTAGTGCTGTGTCATGGTCTGCGACGCCGATGCCCAGCTCATAATGGACAAGGGCAAGCCGGACCCCTGCGCGCGCCAGTTGTTGCAGCATTTCATCTGCGTCGCCTTGCAGAAAATCGCTGCGGGGGGGCACGCAGGACGGATGGGCATTCATTTCGCGGTCGATGACCCAGATGCGGCGATCCGGCAGTTGTTGGCGTAGGTGGTCAAAGGTGCGCCCGTTGCCCAAGCCCAGTTCCAGCACGTCGCCTTTGATGTCCGCAATCTGGTTTGCGGCCCAGTTTAATCCATCGATTTGCGCGCTCAACCGGCGGCGCATTGATTCAAGTCTGCTCATGCGGTGTGTCCTTTTCGGGTCTGGAAAGGTCGGCGGGCGTGGCACCCCCGTCCAACAGCGTGGTAAGGCAGCTTTGACTGAAATCCCAGATATCTTCGTCATGCACCAGATGGTGGGTCAGAAAACCCATGGGTTCGGTCGCATCGGTGATGCCCTGCCTGCGGTCTTGCAGCAGTTTCACCATATGCGCGACCAGTTCATCCGTGGGCGCAAGCCCGCGAGTGCCACGCCAGAAAATCGGGTCGATATGGGTATTGATCTGCGCAAGTCCGGGTGCGGCCCATGTGTTCTTGCGCGGCAGGTATGTCGACACCCCGACATAGCCCAAGGCCGCAAGATCGGGCAGCAGCGCGCTGTCCAACCGGTTCCACGGCGGCACAAAGATCGGCAGGAAGTGATCTGCAAACAGCAGTTTCATCCGGTCAATGGCACGGCCCGCATCGCCAAGCGCTGCCTCGCGGGGGTGGCCGAATTCGGCTTTCTTGTGCCCCTCGGGGGCGTGGCTGACATGTTGCCATCCATGAACGAGCGGGATCACCTGATCCTGATCCGCACAGAACTTTGCCAATGACGGCTGCGCCAGCTTCGGAATAACGGCGGCATGGACGGGCAGGCCCAGCGTGTTTGCAAGCGCTGTCAGGCGGTCCAGCGCTGGCGTGGGTTCCACCGCGTCATCATCGCGCCACCAGATCGGCAGGGGGCGCTGCTCTGCGCGCCAGAGGGCCAGTTCCGAATTCAGGGGGGACCAGTCAATTTTCATCGCTGTTCCCCGCGCATTGCTAGCGTGATGCGCACAGTTTCGACGGCCCCGTCAAAACCGTCGATGCGCGGGGCCCGTCGGGGTGCATCCAGCACCGCTGTCACGGCCCCCAGCAGGGTTTCCGCCGACAGGTTGGAATTGCGCAGAACGCCGATGCCGTCCAGTTGCGCCAAAGCGTCGGCGCGCAGGCCTTGTTCGACTTCGCTGCCTGCATCAAAGGGGATGAACACCGCCGCTGCACCGCTTTGCAGGATATCCAATGCGGTGTTGTAGCCACATAAGGACACCGACGCTGCGGCATGATACAGCATCTGCCGGAATTCAGGGCGTGCGGGTTCGATGATCACATTTGCAGGCGCGTCCCGCATCAAATCACCGCTGCGCTTTGCGGCGTCTTGCCCGCCCAGCAACAGCCGCCACTGCCGCTGATCGGGATCCAGTCTGGCGGCAGCAAGGGCCGCGTCAAACACATGTTGACCAACGTCACCACCGCCCGCGCTTACGATGATCTCTCCCGCGCCCAGCCCGTCCGGATGGGCCGCAGCGGGCGGGGGGGCGACATATCCGGTATAGCGCAGCTTGGCCTCCAAGGCATCCGACACGGGCCAGCTAAGCGACAGCGGCGCAACCTCGGCATCGGAATGCACCAGCACAGCGTCATAGAATTGTGCGACCAGATCATCGGCAAGGGCGGCTTTGGCAGGTTTTGACGGCGGGGCAAGGATATCGCGCACCGACGCGCAGATCAGCGGTGGGTGGGGTAGGGCCTTTGCGGCGTCCAGCAGGGCAGTAAACTCTGCCCCAAGGATACGTCTGCCAAAGGGAAACAGTTCGGTTATCAAAACATCGGGCTGGTACGACTGAACGGTCGCGGTCAGCATCTTGATGCGGGCGTCAAACAGGGCTGGTTCGGCCTCGGCTCCATCGCCATCCAGCAGCCGTGCGAAATTCACCCCGTCAGACCGGAGCGGCGGGAGCTGGACCATCTTGATCCCGTCACTGGTCAACTGGGATGCGGCCATGCCGCCGGTGACAACGACCGTATCATGCCCTGCGCTTTGGTAGGCGCGCGCCAGCGTCAGGGCGCGGGCCAGATGGCCGGTCCCCAGCAGATGCGTGACGATGATGCAAACTTTCATAGGCGGTGGTCCAGTCGGATTTGGTCGGGGGATGCCTGCCATCCGGTTGGGTAAATCTCTATCAGATATAGGCGGTTCCGTTTGACCTGAAAGGGGGGATCGCCCTTGAAATCCCAGCCCAAGGCATGGGCCAGCAGAACCCGCATGACCCCGATATGGCACACAGCGACGGTATTGCGGGTCAATCCGTTGGCCCAAGGCACCAGCCGGGACCGCAGATGTGCGGGGCTTTCGCCGCCGGGGGGCGTGTAATCCCAGCCCCAATATTCAATGTCGCGAAACCCGCTGGACGGATCCGCTTTCAGGTCAATGCCACGCAGGCCTTCCCATGCGCCCCAGTCCATCTCCATCAAGGCGGGGCTGGTCTGCGGCGGTCTGCCTGCGACCAGTTCGGCGGTTTGCACTGCACGGGCCAGCGGGCTTGAAGCCAGATCGGCACTGTCCCACGGCGCGGGCAGGGACAGACCGGCAAGCTGCGCGCGGGCATCGTCGTCCAGCGGAATATCGGTGCGCCCCTGAATGCGGCCTGCGCGGTTCCAGTGGGTGTGGCCGTGGCGCAAAAGGGCAAGCTGGATCATCGGTGAACTCCGCAGGTCGCAAGGGCGGCAAACAAGGTCTCAGCGGCGGCGGGTAGCAGGTGGTGCGCTGCCACATGGGCCTGCGCCTGCGTGCCACGCCGTTGCCGAAGCGCAGGATCGGACAGCAACCCTTGCAGCCGCGCGGCGAGCGGGGCGATGCCGTCCTCGGGCTTGGGGTAATCACCGGGGGCCAGCACATCGCGCACACCGGGTCTGTCCTGCGCCACCACGGGCAAGCCGGCGGCCTGCGCCTCAAGATAGGCAAGGCCAAAGGCCTCGTTCACCCCCGGCCAGAACAACAGCGACGAGGTGCGATAGACGCCTTCCAAGGCGACTGCATCCAGCTGGCCCAGAAACTGCACCGCCGGCCCGAACGGTGCCATCAGGCGTTCAACCTTGGCGCGCGCCCGCCCGTCCCCTGCAATGCGCAGCGACCAGCCATCGTTTGGCAACTGCGCCAATGTGTCGGCGATGATCTGATAGGACGCCAGCTTGTCCCCCTCGCGCATCATCCCAACGGCCAGCATTGGGCCAACCGGCGCAACCGCCGTGTCGACGCTGTCGCGCAACAGAAAGGGCGGCAGGTGGATCAACCGCTGGCGTCCGGCGCGGTCCCGATGCAGCGTTTCGGCATCGCGGTGGGTGAAATAAAAGATGACATCCGCAGCATCGCTGGCAGCTTCGGCCGCTTGGGCGAAGGCGGCCCAAGGGCCTGACAGACGTTTGCGGGCGCGTGTCGCCTCGATCAGCAGATAGGGAATGCCCAAGGCCCGCGCGACCGAGGGGCCGATCAGATCGGGGGCCTTGTAGTAGTTGTGGTAGGTGACCCAAGCCCGCCAGCCTTCGGTCTGGCCCAACACCGTCAGGCGGGCGATTTCTGCTTGCGCTTGTGCCAACAGATCGCGTTGCAGGGCCGCATCGCCCGCGCCGTCACGGGACCGCAACGTACTGGCCATTGTCACTGTCGCCCCGCCATATTCAAACGCCGCAATCAGGGCGCGTGCCATTGCACGGTCCCCCGACGGGTTCGGATGATCGGGGGCCTTTAGCGGGGCATAGAACGCAAGGCGCATCAGGCCGTCAGGGCCAGCATCGCCCCAAGCCGCTGGTGAAGCTGGCGAATGCCGGGGGCCATGGTGAATTCGGCGTGCAGGCGCGTGTGCGCGGCCTCGGCCAGTCGGGGGCCAAGATCGGGATCGGCGGCGAAATCTTGCATCGCCCCGGCCAGCGCGGGGGGGGCATCGTCACTAAGAATGCCGCTGACGCCGCTGTCGATAAATTCGGGGATCGCGGATACAGGGGTGCTGAGGATCGGGAGCTTCTGGCTTGCGGCTTCCATCAAGACATTGGGCAAACCGTCGCGGTCGCCATCCTTGGCAATGCGCGACGGCAGAACGAAAAGATCGGCCTTGCGCATTTCGGCAATCACCTCGGGCTGGTCACAGGCACCGCGCCAGATAATGCGGTCGTTGATGCCGTGATCGCGGGCGCGTTTTTTCATCTCGTCCGACAGGGTGCCGCCGCCAATATGGGTCCAGTGCCAGTCCAGCGTCTTTGGCAGCAGCGCCAGCGCGTCGATCAGATTGTCAAAACCCTTTTTCTCGACCATGCGGCCAACAGACATCATCTGGAAGGGGGCGGCTTGGCTGCGCGTTGCGCGTGTCGGTGCGTCAGGAAACCGCGACAGGTCGAGCCCGTGATAGACCAGATCAATCCGGCCGGGGTCAGCGGCCAGATCACGCAGATGTTTTGCGCCAAATTCGGTGCAGGTCGCCCCGAAAGCAGCCCCGTGCGTGGCCGGGTCCAGCTTTTCGCGCAATTCCCATTCCGGCGATGTCCAGATGTCCTTGGCATGGGCCGAAAAGCCCCACGGGAGATCCCGCAGGATCGCCGCATAGCGCGCGACCGAGGACGGGGTATGCAGGAAATGCGCATAAATCCCGCGGGTGTCAGCGGGCAGTTCATGGGCCATCACGCAGGCCTGCCCGAAACGGCGGCGGCGGTTGGGAGTGTCATCGCGGGCCAGATCACGCTCGAATGCATCAAGCGCTTGGGCATAGCCGGGCATGGATTGCGCGGCCTCGCGGGCTGCGGCAACGCGGGCCGGATCATCGCGCAGGTATTCGGGAAGATAGCGCACCTTTGCGCGCAGACGGTCATGCAGCGGGTGGGTTTTAACGTCGGTCGGGTGGCGCAATGACCAGATGTCAAAGCGCAAACCGGCCTCTTCAAGGGCGACAAGCTCTTGGGCGATAAACGTCTCGGACAGGCGCGGCCAGCCTTTGACGACAACCGCAAGAGGGGTCTGGGTCATTCCGCGTCATCCATCAGGATGGCGGCGCGTTCTATCACCACTTTCAAACCGTCAAGGATACCATCGGCCCCCGCTTCGGAGGGTTTGTTCTGCTGCGGCAAATGCCGGATCGCGGCAATCATCGCGTCTGCAGTCATGCCATCGCGTTTTTCATCCAGCATCCGCACAAGGCCCAGCTCTTCGGCGCGGCTGGCCCTGATCCACTGTTCCAGACGCGGGACGGTGCGCGGCACGATCACGGCACGTTTGTCAAAAGACAGCACCTCGCAAAAGGTGTTGTAGCCGCCCATGCACACAACGCCCTCGGCCCCGACGAACAAGGCTTCGATCCGGCTGTCAAAGCCGACAGCCGTGACCCGCCCGTTCAGTTTCTCAACGCGTGCATCAAAGGCGTCGCGCACATCACCTGACAGGAAGGGGCCGTAAATCAGAACCGCATTGGGGGCAAGATCGGGGTCTTTTTCATAAGCTTCCAGCACCAGTGACACCATGGCAGCCCCGTCGCCGCCGCCGCCCGGTGTGATCAGCACATAGGGGTGTTCGGGAAGATCAACTTCGTCGCTGGTTTCACGGCGCAAATAGCCGGTCCAGTGCATCCGGCTGCGGGTTTTGTCCGACAGGGCCAGCCCTTTGGTCGGGTCATAGATATCGCGGTCGCCATAGACCCAGATTTCGTCATAAAAGTTTTCGGTCGCTTCAATCGCGTTCTTGCGGTCCCATTCAGCGGCCAGCACCTTGGGTTCATCCAACACATCGCGCAGGCCCAGAACTGTTTTGGCTTTGCCATGGTCGCGCAGGAATTCGAGGCTGGGGATCAGTTCGCCGCGAAAGCCCGATGGTTCCTTGTCCACGATCAACAGGTCGGGTTCATATTTTTCGATGGCGGTTTTGATCAGCCCCGACCGAAGCGCGGTGATTTCGTCGATATCCAGCCCCAGGGTCTGCGACACATAGGTCCCGTCAGCCAGTTTGGTTACACCGGGCAAACGAATATGGTCAACGCGTTCGGGAAATGTAAACCGCCCCGCCACAGGGGAGCCGGTCAATATGATCGCTGATGCAGTATCATCGCCTGCGGTCAGGGCGGCGGCCAATGCGCGGGACCGGCGCAGGTGCCCCAACCCGAACGTATCGTGGCTGTAAAACATGATCCGGTGCGAAAGCTTCCCTGCAAGCGCGGGTTTTTTGGGCAATTGGCTCATTCGCCGGTCCTAACTTGGTTTGAAAGCCTTACGTCACAGATCTTAACCTGTTTTGCGAAAGAACCCTCAAATGTCAAAAACAACTTCGCCGCTACGGGTGAAACTGGATGATCTGTTGTGGCAATTTGTTCAATGTTTCAAACTCTGTGCGTAATGCGATCAGCTGGACACGGCAATTGCCGGATGTGAGGTTGAACATAGGTGGTCCTTTTTCGGGGCGCGCGACGCCAGCGCGCTGATAATTGCTAGCATGATCAAACAGTTCTTGCACCTTGGAAATATACCGAAGCCGCTCGTGCGTGGCCTGTTGAGGTGGGGGCAGATCGCATGATTGCAATAGCATTGGCGCTGGCATAGCGTCTTTTGAGCCATTTTCGGTCAAGCGAGGCATTATGCGGCACCTGTTTTTATCACTTCTTTTGTCGTTCATGCTGGCCGCAATCGGTCACGAGGCAACCGCGCAAGGGTTGCAATCGCTGTTTCCGTCCGCGCAATCGACAGCCAGCGCGGATGACACCCGCATTGAGGAGGTCATCAAACAGGCCGCCGAAAACGGTGTGGGCGTGGTGGTGATCGACAGCACGGGCAAACTACTTAATCAGGTGGATGCACCCGCTGCGACGTCGGCAAATGGCGGTCTTGATAATCCGGAGGCTGACCAGGAACATTCGGCCTTGATGCAGCTTCAAGAGCGCACGAACGGGTTTCGCCGCGCCTTGATTACCCGCATCGTGCAATTGCCGGACGCAATCAACGAAGTGCTGTACATCTTGCGTGCTGCCAGCCCGGACGGCACGCTTTGGGCCTTTGGCAAGGCATTGCTGATTTCGCTGGGGCTGTTCGGCATCGGGGTGATCGTCGAACGAGAGGTCTTTGGCAAACGCTTCGCCCGAAGCTTTGTCACGGCCCGCGTCATGGATAATCCGGTCGGTTATGCCGAAAAGATGCCGTTTCTGGTGTTCCGGTTTTTTATGGGCGTTATCGGTATTCTGGTGTCGATGGCTGTTGCCTATCTGCTGGGCTGGATCATCTTTGGCGGGCTGGAAGACACCGCCATGCAATTTACCGTCACCCTGATCAACATCGGCTATTTCATCTGCCGGTTTTTTGCCGGGCTTTGGCGGATGATCCTGTCCCCTTTCCTCGCGCAATACCGCATTCCGGTTTTCAACGACCGCGATGCGAAAAGCTTGCATCGCTGGCTATGGATTCTGGCAAGCCTTGATACCTGCGCGATCCTGTTCGGCATGTGGATCGCCGAACTGGGCCTGAACTATGACGTCTACGCCTTTATCGCGTCTTTGATGTCCGCTTTGATCGTGCTGGCCAATATCTTGATGGTTTATGTAAACCGACGCGCCATTTCAAACGCGTTGCGTCACGGCAAGCCCGCCGATGAAGTCAGCTTTGTCGCGCGGCTGTTGTCGAAAGTCTGGGCCCCTGCCATTGTTGTCTATGTGCTGTTTGCCTGGGTCGAACTGACCTATGATCTGGTGCTGGAAAACCCCAGCTCGATCCCGTTGATCGCGGGGGCCTACGGGATCATCGTGTCGATCATTGTCGTTTACGGGGTCATCAACTTTGGTATCGAACGCGGCTTTGCGCGGGCCCGCAACATGCGCCGGCTGAACGAGATCAGGGATGAACAGGCCGCCGTCCGCGATGCCGCCGGACAGGCCGGAGAACCCGGCGACGCAGCATTTGATACCAACGAGGCCGCGCGGCTTGCTTTGGCCGAAGAACAGGCGCGTGCAAAGATTCTGCCCCGCCGTTCGCTGAATACATTCGAAGCGCTGGCCAGACGGGTCGCAGCCATTCTGGCCTTTGTCGCGGGGGCCTATGCGTTCTTTTTCATATGGGACAATGAAAGCGCGCAAATGGTCGAAAGTCTGGCAGACCGTTTGCTGGATATTATGGTCATCCTCTTTATCGGCTATGTCGTGTATCACGCCTTTCGGATCTGGATCGACACCAAGATCGAGGCAGAAGCCGGTGACCAGCCCGAAGCCGAACTGGGCGACGAGGGCAGCGGCGCTTCCTCTGCCAGCCGCCTTGCCACGCTGCTGCCGTTGTTTCGCAATTTCATTCTGATCGTTGTGGTGGTCACGATTGTGCTGATTGTCCTGATGGAATTCGGCATCAATGTGGGTCCCTTGTTCGCAGGTGCCGGTATCGTGGGCGTCGCGGTGGGCTTTGGCTCGCAGGCGCTGGTGCGCGATATTTTCGCGGGTGCGTTCTTTTTGTTCGACGATGCGTTTCGCAAGGGCGAATATCTGGATGTGGGCGGGGTCAAAGGCACGGTCGAAAAGATATCAGTGCGGTCCTTTCAACTGCGGCACCATCTGGGGGCGTTGCACACCATACCATTTGGCGAATTGCAGGTCATGACGAATTATTCGCGCGACTGGGTGATCATGAAACTGCCGTTGCGGGTGACCTATGACACAGACGTTGAAAAAGTCCGCAAGCTGATCAAGAAACTGGGGGTCGAGTTGCTGGATGATCCGGTGATCGGCGAGAATTTCATCCAGCCGCTGAAATCCCAAGGCGTGATTGAAATGCAGGATTCAGCGATGATCATCCGGGTCAAGTTCATGACCAAACCCGGCGATCAATGGCTGGTCCGCAAACGGGTCTACGAGGAAATCCGGTCGCTGTTCGAGCGCGAAGGCATCCGCTTTGCCCATCGCGAAGTCACGGTGCGTCTGGCTGATGGCAAGGTCGACAGCCTGAGCGACCAGGAGCGCAAGGCGGTCACTGCGGCGGCTCAAGCCTCCATCGAGGAAGACATGATGGATGCGCCTGAACCAGGTGGGGATGATCGTTAACATATCTGTGATTGAAATGTGTCTGATGCGGCCTAGGTGAAGGCCCAGCTTTAACAGGAGGTTCAAATGACCCATTCCAGACGCCAGTTTCTAGCCACATCTGCTGCTGCGGCAGGTGTGATCACCATGTTGCCCTATGCCGCGCAGGCGGCCGCCCACGGTGGCCACATGTTCCCGGTCAAGGGGGGCGAGGTCAAAGTCCATCCCGTCGATCACGCATCCTTTGTGATGGAGACACCGGTCGGGGTGATCTATAACGATCCGGTAGGTGACGCCGCAAACTATGCCGATTTCCCGGCCCCTGATCTGATCTTGATTACCCACGAACATGGCGATCACTATAACGCGGACACGCTTGCCGCTGTAGTCGGCCAGAACACACAGATCATCGCAAACCCGGCTGTATTTGAAATGCTGCCCGATGCGTTGAAGGCCCGGGCCACCCTGTTGGCCAATAGCCATGTCGCGATGTTCAATGGCGTGATTATCGAGGCGGTTCCGGCGTATAACACCACCGAAGAGCGCAAGAATTTCCACCCTATGGGGCGCGACAACGGCTATGTCGTGAACCTGCCGGAATTCCGCGTGTATATTTCGGGCGATACAGAAGGCACGCCAGAAATGCGCGCCTTGGAGAACATCGATCTGGCATTTGTCTGCATGAACCTGCCGTTTACCATGGATGCAGAGGCCGCAGCCGCTGCGGTGTCGGAATTCAAGCCGTCGTTTGTCTATCCCTACCATTTCCGCGGGCGTGACGGTGGCACGCAGGATCCGGCAGAGTTTGCCAAGATGGTTGCACAAGGTACCGAAGTTAAGATTGCGGACTGGTACTGATTTTTCCGGTTTCCGGTTGCCTTTGGCAACCGGACCGATGCGGGGGGCCAACCCCCCGCGCCCCCCGGGATATTTTCGAGCCAGAGAAGGGGCTTTAGTTTTTGTAGGGGTCCAGGCAGGCACGCAACCCGTCGCCCAGGAAGTTGAAGGCCAGCACCACCACGATGATCGGCAGCATCGGGATGGCCGTCCACCAGTAGATTTCGATGCTCGCCAGATTTTGCGCATCGTTCAGCATGACGCCCCAGCTGACAGCCGGTGCGCGCAGGCCGAGCCCCAGAAAGCTGAGGGCGGTTTCACCGAGGATCATCGCGGGGATAGACAAGGTTGCACTGGCGATCAGGTGTGACATGAAATTTGGCAGCAAATGTTTGCGGATCACCCGCGAAGGTCTGGCCCCCATCATTTCCGCCGCTTTCACATATTCCTCTTCGCGCAGGCTCAGGAATTTGGAGCGGACAGCGCGGGCGAGGCCGGGCCAGTCCAGAATTCCAAGTATGATCGAGATGATAAAGAACACCGAAACCGGACCCCAGTTGGACGGTACGGCGGCTGAAAGCGCCAGCCAGAGGGGCAGTTCGGGGAGCGAGCGCAGGATTTCGATCATGCGGTTGACGATCCAGTCGGTCTTGCCGCCGAAATATCCCGCCAGCGCGCCAAAGAAGATCCCCAGCACAAAGGAAACGGTTATCCCGATCAGGCCAACGGTGAGCGACAGTTGTGCGCCGAACAATATCCGGCTGAACACATCGCGGCCCAGACGGTCAGACCCCCACAGGAACACGGTCGCGCCTTCGGGGGCACAGAACAGGTGGGTGTCGGAGGGGATCAGCGCGAAAATATGGTAGGTTTCGCCCTTGCAGAAGAACTCAAGTTTGCGCGGTTTGGTCTCATCCGTTTCGTAGACCCAGCGGAAGTTGACCAGATCAGCGGTGCCTGTCGTTTCATAGACATAGGGGCCGATGAAATCACCTTCGTGCCAGAAATTGATGCTTTGTGGTGGCGAATACAGATGTTCGGCATTGCGCTCGTTGGGGGTGTAGGGCGCAATGAAACCGGCAATCGGCAGGATCAGATAGCAAAATGCCAAGAACAGCCCTGACACCAGCGCCAGCTTGTGGCGGCGGAATTTGCGCCACATCAGCCGGGCAACCGAGGCATCCATATCCGAGCGTTCTGGCGCAGAGTGATCGACGACATCCACCCAGGGGGTCGTGTCGATAAAGCGGTTATCGGGTTGAGTTGCCATTATCCACGCGCCCCATAGCGGATGCGCGGGTCAAGCAGGACCAGCAGCATGTCAGAGATCATCGTGCCGATCAGCGTCAGCAAGGCCACGAACATCAGGATAAAGGCCGCAAGGAACTGATCCTGGGATTTGAGCGCGATCAGCAGCGACGGGCCGATGGTTTGCAGGCCCAGCACAACCGATACCAGAACCGAGCCCGAGATCATCGCAGGCAGCAGGTTGCCGATGTCGGCGACAAAGGGGTTGAACGCCATGCGCAGGGGATATTTCGCCAGCAGTCGCGCGGGGGCCAGTCCCTTGGCTTTGGCAGTGTCGACATAGGGTTTGCCCAATTCGTCCAGCATGTTCGCCCGCAGCCGCTGCATCATGGCGGCAGCGCCGGCGGTACCGATCACAAAGGTCGGGACAATCAGATGCAGCAGGATCGACTGGACCTTGGCCCAAGACATCGGTTCGCCCTCAAGTTCCGGTGCCATGAGCCCGCCAATGGGCAGGTCGAAATAGCGGTGCCCGTAATAGAACAGGATCAGCGCCAGCAGAAAGTTCGGCGTGGCAAGGCCAAGGTAGCCGATAAAGCCGGCGGTATAATCGACCCATGTTTCGGATTTGGCCGCCGCCAGCACGCCCAGAGGCAAGGCGATAAGATACACAAACAAAACCGCAGCAAGGTTCACCAACACCGTCATCCACAGGGCGTTGCCGACGATTTCAGCAACGGGGCGGTCGAATTCAAAGGACCAGCCGAAGTTCCCCTGCAGCAGCCCTGCGTATCCTTGCGGGCCCGGTGCTGCACCTGCCCAGATCAGATATTGTTTCCAGATCGGCTGGTCGAGCGCATATTCGTGGCGCAGGAATTCGGCCTTGGCCACACCTTCGACCTGACCTGTGGCGCGCAGTTCGGCAATCTGGTTAGACAAATAGTCACCCGGCGGCAGGTTGATGATGACAAAGACCAAGACGGACACAACCGCGAGGGTCAGGAGCATGGTGATGAAACGCCAGACTGCGTATCTAAGAAAGATCATCGGCTTACCTGTACTAGTGGGTCTTCGAGATAGAATTCATCAATCCGGTGGATGCCGAAATGCGCGCCCGGATCATAGGCCCAGACACCATTTTCTGGCACATTCTTGAGCCGGTTGGACACGACAATGGGTTGCGGCGCTTCGGATAGAATGCCGATGGCGAATTGCTGGTCGGCGTGGATTTCAAGCATCCGGTCCCAGATTGCTGTGCGTTCTTGCGTATCATCGGTGCGGGTCCAGCTTTCTGCCAGATCCATCAGTTCTTGGGCGGGTTGCAGATCGGGGGCTTCGCCCGATTGGCCCATGGTCTGGTAATATTGTCCCCACATCGGCCAGGCAAAGAATTCCTGATTGGTCGGGGCCAGATATTTGGGCGATGTTGCCGGGCCGGGGAGGCCGTTATCCCAACCGAACCAGACGGCGGCCATCGTCGTGCCTGCGTAGATGCGATTGCGCAGGATGTCGCGGTCCAGCGGGCGCATGATCAGACGGATACCAAGGTCGCGCCAGGTATCGGTGATGATCGCCAGTGCGTTTTCTTCTTCGCTGCGTTCGCCAGCTGTTTCCACGACGAATTCCATCGGCCGGCCATCGGGCAGTTTGCGCAGACCCGATGGCATGCGTTCGGTCAGGCCCATCTCATCCAGCAGCGCGTTTGCAGCGTCGATGTCCAAGGCAGCCCATGCGTGCAAATCGGCCTCGTCGTACAGCACGCTTTGGGACAGGGCGGTCATCCCGCCTTCTTTGGCAAGGCCGAAATACAGCGCGCGGTTGATCATGCGGCGGTCGATACCAAGGCTAAGCGCGCGGCGGAACCGCACATCGCGCATGACGTCGCGCCAGACCGGATCGGCAAAATTCAGGTTCGGATAAATCGCGATCTGGCTGGCCGCACCATTGGCCCACAAAAAGACCTTGTATTTACCGCCGTCCACTTCGCCTTTTTTCAGGATCGAAATGTCAGGGAAATCCAGCCCGCGCGCCTGAAGGTCTACCTCGCCTGCGTTGGCCTTGGCCGCGATCAGGCCGCCGCCGACAACGTCCATGTTCACGACGTCGATATAAGGCAGCTGGATGCCGCGGCTGTCGATGCGGTGGTAATAGGGGTTTTTGACGAATAACTGGCGTGACCCGTCGCTGTCGCTGGTGTTCAGCCACGGCTGCAATGTCGGTTGTTGCGGGTTGTCGAATTTATACATGTTGTCGCGCTTGTTGTGCAGCGCGGCCCAGCTTTTCACCCTTGCGTCATCGACTTCGTCCGCAAGCTTTTCGGGATCGGCGAAATCGGCGTGAAACTGTTTCAGGTAATGGGCGGGGCGATAGATAAAGGGCGGGCTGGCCTGTGCCAGCAGGTGCAGGAAATCGGGGTTCGGATCGTCCCATTCAAACACGACCGTGAGCGGGTCGGGGAAGGTGACCCGGCCCAGTTTGTTTTCGACAAACATGAAATCAGGGGGGCCGCTGGGGGTGATCTCGGCGTTGTTGACGACGTTATCCCACCAGTATTTGAAATCATCCGACGTAAAGGGGGCACCGTCTGACCAGCGATGGCCGTTGCGCAGGTGCAGCGTATATTTGCGCCCCTGTTCCACATCGACGGATTTCAGAATGTCGGGGGCCAGCGAATAATCCGGCTGATACCCCACCAGCCGCGCATAGCCGTAGACCACCATCTGCCGCACGTCTTTGGACCGCGACACCAAGGTGCGCAACGTGCCACCTTGCGTGCCGAAACTGCGCCCCTTTGCGGCCAGATCGACGATCAACGGCTCTTGGGGCAGGCGGCTCTCGATCGGGGGCAGGTTGCCGCTGTCGACCTCTTGCGCCCAGAACGAGCTTTCTTGCAACGGCGGCAAGGTCGTCTGCGCCCAAAGTGGCGTGGCGACAAGCGACAGGGCGAGGGCGAGCTTACGCATGGCATCTGACCTTGTGACCGGGTTCGAGTTCACGCAAAGCGGGGGCCTGCATGCCTTCAAAACGGTATTCTTCCGGCCACAGCTGCGGGGAACCGGCCCCCTTGGCCACCAGATCCAGATCAATGGGGCGGTTGATGTCAGGCTCTGGCTGGGCCGCGATCAACGCTTTGGTATAAGGATGCTGCGGATTGTAAAACAACGTATCGGGGGGGGCCTGTTCCACGATGACACCTGCACGCATGACGGCGACTTCGTCCGCGATGCGCGCGACGACGGCCAGATCATGGCTGATGAACAGATAGCTCAGGTTGGCGCGTTCGCGGATGTCTTCGAGCAGGGTCAGGATCTGGTCCTGCACCGATACATCTAGGGCCGAGGTCGGTTCGTCACAGATCAGCAATCTGGGGTCCAGCGTCAACGCCCGCGCAATCGACAGGCGTTGCCGTTGCCCGCCCGAAAACGCGTGGGGAAAGCGGCGCAGCATGTTTGTGTCCAGACCAACCCAGCTTAACATCTCGGCGGCCTTGTCGCGCCGGTCAGCGGCTGACCCGATGCCGTGAATTTCCATCGGTTCTGTCAGCGCATCCTGAACCCGCATTCTGGGGCTGAGCGATGAATAGGGGTCTTGGAAAACCATCTGCGCCTGACGCTGAAACAAGGTGCGCTCGGTGCGGTCCATGTTGTGAATTGAAATCGGCTCCGCGCCCTTGTCGGGACGGAACAACACCTCGCCGCCTTCGTCAGGTGTTTCCGCGCCCATTGCGATGCGGGCACAGGTGGTTTTGCCCGATCCGCTTTCGCCGACGATGGCCAGGGTTTTGCCCCGTGAGACCTGCAAGTCCACGTTCTGGCAGGCGGAAACGGTGACCGGTTTGCGCCATCCGCCAGCCCGCATCGCATAGGTTTTCGACACGTTGCGCAGTTCAAGGATGACATCATCACGGACAGGCGGGCGGGCAGGGGTGGCAACCTGCGGGATCATCGGTGCCGCGGCAAACAGCTTGGCCGTATAGGGGTGCGCGGGGGCGTCCAGAACATCTTTGGCAAGGCCGCTTTCCATGACGCGGCCCTTGTTCATGACAACGACCTGCTGGGCCATATTGGCAACCACGCCCAAATCATGGGTGACAAGGATCACGCCCATGCCGGTGTCTTTTTGCAGGCTGCGGATCAGCCCCAAGACCTGCGCCTGCGTGGTCACGTCAAGCGCTGTGGTAGGTTCATCCGCGATCAGCAGTTCTGGCTTGGCGACCATGGCCATGGCGATCATCGCGCGCTGGCGCATCCCGCCGGACATTTCGAACGGATAGCTGCGCCAGGCCCGCACAGGATCGGCGAACCCCACCTGTTCGAACTGTTCCAGCACGCAGCGCTTGGCCTCGGCCCGGCCCATGTTGCGATGCAACCGCAAGACTTCGGCCACCTGATTGCCCAAACGGTGCAGGGGCGACAGGGACCGCATAGGTTCCTGGAAAATCATCGAAATCCGGTCGCCTCGGATGGCGCGCATTGCCTTTTCCGGCAGCGACATCAGCTCGGCCGTTCCGGTTGATCCGTGAAACTGGATGGACCCGCGGCGCAGCTGTGCGGCTTCGGGCAGAATGCGCAGCACCGACCGGCATGTCAGGGTTTTGCCCGACCCGCTTTCCCCGACAAGCGCCAGCGTTTCCCCGGCGTTCACGCAAAAACTGACGCCGTCCACAATGGGTGCGGCATCACCAAACCCGACTGTAAGGTCGTTTACTTCCAAAAGGGCAGTCATTCGGGTCCAAACGCTTTAAAACAGATCACTATGTGATAGAGTGAAGCCGATAATCAGGGCGGCGTCTAGGGGCCTTGGTCTTTGGCATAAGGATGCTACCTTGAGGGGTGGCGTAACCCCCGCGCAGCAAGCTGAAAATGAAAGTGATCCGAAAATGAGCCGTTTGGACGTATTTATCAATCGTATGGTGTCGCAGCGCGCCTGCCTGAATCATGCCGTCGAATTAACCAAAGGGCAGCCCGGTCCGGTGTTCGAACTGGGTTTGGGGAATGGCCGCACATTTCATCACATGCGAGAGATCATGCCCGAACGCGAGATTTTCGTTTTCGAGCGCGCAATCGCATCGAATCCCGACAGCACCCCTGCCGAGGATATGGTGTTTCTGGGGGATGTTTATGAAACCCTGCCAGCTGCATTAAAACGGTTCGGCCCCACGGTGCGGCTGATCCATGCTGATCTTGGGGGGCATGATCTGGCGAAAAACGATGCCTTTGCCAAAGCTCTGTCACCCTACATTGAGCCGCTGTTGGACCATGGCGGCATCATGGTTTCCAGTGACCGGATGTATTTCGATCACCTGCAAGAGATTCCCCTGCCAGCGGATGCAATTGAAGGGCGTTGCTTTATCTATCAGCGCGCCTGATGGTTCTGCTTTTTGGCTAAATAGCTGAATATAAACGAAATTAAATGCGCCGAAAGTGGAAAGTCATTTTCGGCGCACTATCCGCTTGCGGGTTGTGAATTCCGACCCTAGGTTCCATCATGACATAGTGAAACCATGTTTCGCATAGTGAAACAATTTCTTGGGAGGGAAATTCATGTCCTTTATCAAAAATCTGTCCTTTGCCGCTGTTCTGGGCGTTGCTGCCTCTGTTGCGGGTGCTGAAACCGTCTTGATCCACGGTGAAGCCGGACCAAACCGTGGCGCACGCGCAAACGCATTGCAGTGGTTCGCCGATCAGGTTGCCGAGCGTTCCGCCGGTGATCTGCGCATGGATATCCAATGGGGTGGCGCGCTGTTCAAGGCAAACGCGGCCGTTCAGTCCATCGCCGATGGCGTTGCCGACACAGGGTCGGTTATTGCCGTCTACTATCCGCAAGAGATGGCCGCCTATGGCATCGCGGATTTGCCTGTAAACAACCCTGATGCATGGGTCGGTATGCGTGCAACGGATGAACTGATGCGCACAAACCCTGCCATCGCCGAAAACCTTGCCGACAAGAACCTTGTCTATATCGGCACATGGACCACCAGCCAGGTCAACATCGGCTGCAAAGGCGATGCAATCCGGTTGGTCGCTGACATCGCAGGCAAGAAAGTGCGCGGCGTTGGCGCATATGGCAAAGTCTTTGGCGAAGAAGGTGCCAACATGGTCAACATGTCGATCTATGACGCGTACCAAGGGCTTGATACCGGTTTGATCGATTGCAGCCAGGGCTATTCCTATGCGGTTGCCGCGCTGAAGCAGGCCGAAGTGATCGACAGCTACACAATGCTGAACTGGGGCCAGGTTGGCGGTTTGGGTATCTTCATGAACAAAGACATGTTCGATTCCCTGACAGCGGAACAGCAAGACGTGCTGACCACCACCGGTGCCGACATGGCCGACGAATTTGGCCGCATGATCACCACAGCCAATGAAAACGCCATTGCATCGATGAAAGAACAGGGCGTCGAAATCATCGAACTGCCCGCAGAAGAGCGCGCAAAGCTGGTTGCGGGCGGTCAGAAGTTTCTGGGCGAATGGGCCGAGACCGCAAAAGCAGCGGGCCTGCCTGCCGACAAGATGCTGGAAGACTACGCCGCAATGATCGCCAAATACACGCAAGAGCGTGATACAAACGGCTATCCTTGGGCAAAAGCCAGCAACTAAACCATAGTTTTGAGGGAGGAGACGGGACCATGTTGGTACCATTAGAGAAAATCCTGCTGGGATTGGGCGCGGTTGCGGTCATCCTGCTGGGGGTCTTGATTACAACCAATGTGGTCGCGCGCGCTGTCTTTTCCTCAAGCGTGCCTGACAGCGTCACCATGGTGCGGGAATTGATGGTCGCGGCCATCCTTCTGCCCCTTGGTGCCGCCACGGCCAACCGCGCCCATATCAGCGTCGCGTTTGTGTCTGACCGGTTCGGGCCGCGTTTGCGGTCCTGGCTGATCGTTCTGGGGTCGGTGATGGGGATGATCGCCTTGGCCGCCCTGATCTATGCCGGTACCCGCGAATTCCTCAGCGTTTGGGAAAAAGGCAGCTTTTTCTACGGCGACCTGAACCTGCCGAAATGGCCCGGACGTCTGCTGTTCATCATCGGCATCGGGGCCTGTTGGCTGCGTCTGGCCGAACTGGCGATCCGCGACATCCGCACAATTCTGTCGGGCGGCATCGTATCGGACGAACAGAACCACACCATCGAAGCATTCGCTGAAAAGGAGGCGCTGTAATGGACGCGTCAACCATTGGTCTTATCGCATTTGGTGCGGTCCTGTTTTTGCTGGCCATGCGCGTGCCTATTGCCTTTGCGCTGGCATCGGTCGCGACAATCGGCACCTTCTTTATCTTTGCGTTCCGCACCGGCACCTTTATGCCCGAACGCGCCATTCGTGCCACCACGTCGATGGTGTTCTCGAATTCCTTCGATCTGATCCATTCCTATGATCTGTCGATGATCCCGCTTTTCGTGGCGCTGGGCCATATCGCCTATCGCGCCGACATCACGACCAAGATTTACCACGCGGCCAAGGTCTGGCTGACCCGCTTGCCCGGCGGTGTCGCAATGGCGTCCGTCATGGGCTGCGGCGGCTTTTCGGCCATCACCGGCAGTTCGATCGCCTGCGCATCGACGATGGGCCGGATTTGCACGCCTGAAATGCTGCGCATGGGCTATGACCCGCGTCTTGCCACCGCATCGGTGGCGGCAGGGGGCACGCTGGGGTCGCTGATCCCGCCGTCTGTCTTGTTCATCATCTACGGTATCTTTACCGAAACCTCGATCTCGTCCCTGTTTCTGGCGGGTGTGTTGCCGGGCCTGTTGACGCTGGCGGGGTTCATCCTCGTGATCGCGGTCTGGGTCTGGTATTCACCTGAAATCGCCCCCCCAACCGACGTGCGCTATTCCTCGTCTGAACGCTTTCGGGCCGCGATTGAGAGCTGGCCCGCGGTCATGTTGTTCGTGCTGATCATCGGCGGCATCTATGGTGGTATCTTTACCGCGACCGAAGCGGCGGCTGTCTGCGTGGTCGCGGCGACATTGATCGGCTTTGCCCAAGGCAAGCTGAACCTGCAAGGTCTGTGGGACGCGGTCAAGGAAACCTGCATCCAGACCTCGGCGATCTTTTTCATCGCGGCGGGTGCCAAGATTTTCGTGGCCTTTATCGCGCTGACCAATGTTGCGCCGATGATCGTGAATGTTGTGTCTGATGCGCAGCTTTCCGTGGTGGCCCTGATGATCGCGATTGCGGTGATCTATCTGGTGCTGGGCATGTTCCTTGATCCCATCGGCATCATGGTTCTGACCCTGCCGCTGATGATCCCGCTGGTTGAAAGCTATGACCTGAACCTGATCTGGTTCGGTGTTGTGGTGATCAAGCTGCTTGAGATCGGCCTGATTACACCGCCTGTGGGCCTGAACGTCTTTGTGATCGCCAACGTGGTCGGCAAGGACGCCCCGATCGACAAGATCTTTGCCGGGATCACACGGTTCCTCAGTGTGGACTTTATCGTGCTGATCCTGATCATGTCCTTTCCGATGATTTCCTTGCTGATCCCCTTGGGCGCGCGATGACCACAGAAGGAACAGACCGCAAGTTTGCAAACACCCTTGCCCGGGGGCTGGCCGTCTTGCGCGCCTTTCGGGCAAGCGACAGCGGTCTGACCCATGCGCAAATCTCCGAACGCACGGGCCTGCCAAAGCCGACGGTTTCGCGGCTGACCTATACCTTGTGCGAACTGGGGTATCTCAGCCACGGCGGGCGCAATGACCGCTTTCGCCTGGGGCCGTCGGCCATTGCGTTGGGCTCGGTCGCATCGGTTGCGGTCAATTTCCTTGATCTGGCGTCCGAGGCGATGCAGCAATTGGCCGATGATACGGGCACGCTGGCGCTGGTGGCGGTGCGCGACGATTCTAAGATGCTGCTGGTGCGCACATGGCGTCCGCGCAACGCATCGACCATCTGGCTTGAGCCGGGGCACCGGATTCCGGTGTTTGGGTCGTCCTCTGGCATGGCCGTCGTGGCGTCACTTGGCGAAGAACGCTTTGCGCAGTTGACGCCCCAAAAGGATATGCGAGAGTTCCGGTCGGAGGGATATTCGCAATTGATCGGGCAAGGTTTCACATATGCACCCAAGGGTACGCGCTATGCACGCACCATAAATGCCGTAAGCGTCCCCTATTTCGCCGAGGAATTCGGCGAGCCGGTGGCGTTTACCTGCGGGGCCATGCCCGGTGATCTGTCCGATGAACGTATCCGAGACGAAGTCGGCCCTGCGCTGCGCGAACTTGTACGCGCGCTGGAACAACGCACAGGCCGCACCCCGGCGCTCAGCCGCCGCGACTAAGGTGAATAGACAGGAAATTGACAGATGAGCGATAAAATCAACTACACCCGCAAAGGCGACATTGCCGTGTTGCGCATTCAGAACCCGCCGGTAAATGCATTGTCGCATGCCGTGCGCGAAGGTCTGGTTGCGGGCATAGCCCAAGCCGAAGCCGACGCAGGCGTTAAAGCGGTGGTGATCGTCGGCGAAGGCCGCGCCTTTATCGCTGGTGCCGATATCACCGAATTTGGCAAAACCCCGCTGGAACCCTATCTGCCCGATGTCTGCAAGCGGATCGAAGCCTCGCCGCTGATCGTTGTCGCGTCGATGCATGGCGTGTCCTTGGGCGGGGGGCTCGAGATCGCATTGTCGGCGCATTACCGCGTTGCGCAGCCATCGGCCCGTGTCGGCCTGCCCGAAGTGCATCTGGGCCTGATCCCCGGTGCCGGTGCCACGCAGCGTCTGCCGCGTTTGGTCGGTGTGGATGCATCGCTTGATCTGATCACCTCGGGCCGTCAGGTCAAAGCGGACGAAGCATTGCAACTGGGCATCATCGACAAAATCGTCGAAGGCGACCCCGAAGAGGTCGGTCTGGCCTATGCGGAAACTCTGGTTGCCGAGGCAGCACCACGCCGTGCGGTCAGCGAAATGCCTGCCGCGCAAGCGATTGACTGGGATGCCGCCTATGACGGCACGCTGAAAAAAGGCCGCGGCCAGATTTCCCCCGCCCACGCGGTGCGCGCTGTTCAGGCTGCGTCCGAGCTGCCGTTCGACGAGGGGATGCTGGCCGAACGCAAGATCTTCATGGACCTGATGGAAACCGATCAACGCCAGGGCATGATCCACGCGTTTTTCTCGGAACGTGCAGTGGGGAACCTGCCAGAGCTGAAAGGCGTCACGCCGCGCGGATTGCAGTCGATCGGGATCATCGGCGGCGGCACAATGGGCGCTGGCATCGCCACGGCGGCGCTGCTGGCCGGGTTCAACGTCGTGCTGATCGAAATGACGGCCGAGGCTGCCGACGCCGCACGGGGCCGCATCGCCGGCAACCTGTCGGGGGCGCTGAAGCGGGGCAAGATCAGCCAGATGAAATACGACGCGATGACCACCACCGCGCTTGAAGTGTCGATCAACTATGACAGCCTTGCCTTGGTTGATCTGGTGATCGAAGCCGTGTTCGAAGACATGGACGTCAAGAAAGACGTGTTCGGCAAGTTGGACGCGGTGTGCAAACCCGGTGCGATCTTGGCGTCGAACACATCCTATCTGGACATTGACGAAATCGCCGCCAGCACCTCGCGGCCTGAAGATGTGATCGGGCTGCACTTCTTCTCGCCCGCGCATATCATGAAACTGCTCGAGGTGGTTGTGGCCGACAAGACAGCACCCGACGTCGTCGCAACGGGCTTTGCGCTTGGCAAGGCGCTGAACAAGATCACGGTTCGGGCCGGCGTTTGTGACGGCTTTATCGGCAACCGCATTCTGGCGACCTACCGCACCGCTGCCGATCACATGGTACTGGACGGCGTGCTGCCCTATCAGATCGACAAGGCGCTGGTTGATTTCGGCTTTGCTATGGGGCCCTTTGCTGTGGGCGATCTGGCGGGGCTTGATATCGGCTGGGCCACGCGCAAACGCAAGGCGGCCACACGTCATCCGGCTGAACGCGTGCCGACATATCCTGACAAAATCTGCGAAGGCGGTAACTTTGGCCAGAAGACCGGCAAGGGCTATTATATCTACGAGGCAGGCACCCGTGGCGGCATTCCGAACCCCGACGTGCCCGTCTTGATCGAGGCCGAGCGCAAGGAGCGGGGCATCACCCCGCGTGATTTCACAGATGCCGAAATCGTGCGCCGCTATATGGCCGCGATGGTGAACGAGGCCGCAAAACTGCTGGGCGAAGGCATCGCGAAGCGTCCCCTCGACGTCGATATGGTGCTGCTGTTTGGCTATGGCTTCCCGCGCTATTGGGGTGGCCCGATGAAATGGGCCGACCTGCAAGGGTTGCCCGCGTTGCTGGCCGATATCGAAACCTACGCCAAGGAAGACGCATGGTTCTGGGAACCGGCACCGCTGCTGAAACAACTGGTGGCGGAGGGTCGCAGCTTTGACGATCTGAACAAAGAAGCCGCTCAATAATTGAACAAGGGCGCAATGCCCGAACGACATAAACCGGAGGAAAGATTAATGGATCTGAGCTATAGCGACGAAGAAAAGGCATTCCGCGCCGAAGTGCGCGCCTTTCTTGAGGAAAAACTTCCCAAGGAAATGAGCGATAAAATTCGCAAAGGCGAAGAGCTGGGCAAAGCGGGACAAGAAGAATGGCACGCCATTCTGAACGCCCAGGGCTGGCTGGCCCCGAACTGGCCCAAGAAATTTGGCGGTGCCGAATGGAACGCCGTTCAGCGCCACATTTTCGAGGAAGAAGCCGCCGCACATTATGCCCCGCGCATCGTGCCGTTCGGTCTGTCGATGCTGGCCCCCGTGCTGCAAAAATTCGGCTCGCAAGAGCAGAACGATTACTGGCTGCCCCGCATCCTGTCGGGCGAAGACTGGTGGTGTCAGGGTTATTCCGAACCGGGTGCCGGTTCCGACCTTGCCTCGCTGAAAACCGAGGCCGTGCTGAACGAAGAGGGCACGCATTACATCGTCAACGGTCAGAAGACCTGGACGACCCTTGGCCAGCACGCCAACATGATCTTCTGCCTTGTGCGCACCGACAAGAAGGTAAAGCAGCAAGAAGGTATCTCGTTCCTGCTGATCGACATGGATAATCCCGGCGTCGAAGTCCGCCCGATCATCCTGCTGGATGGCACCCACGAGGTGAACGAAGTCTGGTTCACCGATTGCAAGGTTCCGGTCGAAAACCTTGTCGGCAAGGAAAACGAAGGCTGGACCTATGCCAAGTACCTGCTGACCCACGAACGCACCAACATCGCAGGCGTCGGGTTCTCTCAGGCCGGTCTGACCGCGGTCAAGCGGATCGCACGCGCCGAAATGTCCGGCGGCAAGCCGTTGATGGAAAACCCGCACTTTGCGGCACGTGTTGCACGGGTTGAAATCGACCTGATGGCGATGAGCACGACCAATTTGCGCATCGTTTCCAAGGCGGCGGCAGGTGCGGCACCGGGTGTTGAATCCTCCATGCTCAAGGTCAAAGGCACGATCATCCGTCAGGAAATCAACGATCTGGCCCGCCGTGCGGCAGGTGCCTATGCGATGCCATTCGCATCCGAAGCGATTGAGGGGTCCAACCTTGCCCTGCCTGATCCGTTGAACGCAGGCCCCGTGGCCGCGCAATATTTCAACAACCGTAAACTGTCGATCTTTGGCGGCTCGAACGAAATCCAGCGCCAGATCATTGCCAAAACAACGATGGGAGGTGGAGCATGAACTTCGACCTGACAGAAGAACGCCAAATGCTTCAAGACAGTCTGCGCCGTTTCCTGCGCGACAAATACGATACCGCGACACGCAACAAGATCCTTGAAAGCGACACAGGGTTTTCCGCCGACATCTGGAACGGCCTTGCCGAACTGGGTGTCATCGGCGCGTTGTTCACCGAAGATCAGGGCGGCTTTGGCGGCGCTGGTTTCGACCTCGCGGTGGTGTTCGAAGAGCTGGGCCGCGCAGGCGTGGTTGAGCCCTTCCTTGATACGGCTGTTCTGGGCGGTGGTCTGATCGCCGAACTGGGCAATGACGACCAAAAAGCCCATGTCGAAGAAATCATCGGCGGCGCGCTGCAACTGGCGTTTGCCCACGGCGAACCTACCAGCCGCTATGATATGAACCGCGTCAGCACCACGGCCAAGGCCGATGGCGACAACATCGTGTTGAACGGCCGCAAGGCTGTCGTCGTGAACGCCGAAAACGCCGACATGCTGGTTGTGTCTGCGCGCGAAAGCGGTGACGTGGCAGACGAGGATGGCATTTCGCTGTTCCTGGTGCCTGCCGACGCCAAAGGCATCACGCTGCAAGGCTATGCCCTGCTGGCCGGTGGCCGTGCTGCGGAAATCACGCTGGATGATGTGACTGTGCCTGCCTCTGCCCGTCTGGGTGACGCTGGCAAGGCATACCCCGCGATCGAGGCACGTATCGCCGCCGCAAACGTCGCGATCTGTGCGGAAACGCTGGGTGCAATGGAAACCGCTTGCCGTCTGACGCGCGACTATCTGATGACGCGCAAACAATTCGGCAAACCGATTGGCACGTTCCAGGCGCTGGCGCACCGCATGTCCGACCTGTTGATCGAGATGGAGCAGGCACGCTCTGCCGTGATCGTCGCGGCTGGCCATCTGGAAGCCGGATACAAGAGCCGCGAAAGCCATGTATCTGCTGCCAAGAACCTGCTGGGCCGCGCTGGCCGTTTGGTTGCCGAAGACAGCATCCAGATGCACGGCGGTATTGCCATGACCCAGGAATACGAACTGGCCCATATCGCCAAGCGTATCATCATGTCAGACCACCGCTTTGGCGACACCGACCACCATCTGGAGCGCTACATTGCCATCGCAGCAGCCTGACGAAAGCTTGCTGATCCGGGACGAGACCGGCACCCAAACGCTGGTCGGGTATGTCGTTGACATATCCGATCCGCCCCACGGGCGCTGTTACCTTGATCTGGGTCCGCAACACCTCAACCGGCACGGCGTCCTTCATGGCGGTATCGCGGCCACTTTGCTGGATAACGCATGTGGCATGACCGGATCGCTGAGCGTTGATCCCAAAGGTCTGAACCCGTTCTTGACGATCTCGTTGACCACGCAGTTTCTGGCAGCGGGTAAACCGGGGCGGGTCACTGCCACGGGTCGCATCAAGGGCGGCGGGCGCAGCCTGCTTTATATCGATGCGGAACTGGTCCACGAAGACGGCACCGTGATTGCCACATCGACGGGCGTGTTCAAACGCGTCCCACAGGAGAAACTGACATGAGCGCACGGATTGAGGACAAGGGTGACCGGATAATCGTCTGGAACGGCAATGCCCATAAACGCGGTGCCCTGTCGCCCGAACTGTACGCCTGCATCAAGCAGGCGATTGAACTGGCTGCCGCACCCCGTGTTCGCGCGGTCATCCTGACCTCCGAGGGCGATTTTTTCTGCGCAGGCGGAGACCTGAACGTGTTGATCGCGCGCCGCGACCTGCCCGAGGACGTGCGCCGCAGCAAGATCGACGAATTGCATGATCTGGTGCGCGCGATCCGCAACAGCCCGGTGCCCGTGATCGCCGCTGTTGAGGGCGGTGCCGCCGGTGCGGGCCTGTCCTTTGCGCTGGCCTGCGACCTGATTGTCGCCGCGAAAGGTGCCAAATTCACTGCTGCTTACGTGAAAGCTGGCTTGGTCCCCGATGGCGGTCTGACCGCGTCGCTGGCCCGCGCCTTGCCGCGTCAGTTGGCGATGGAGATGTGTTTGCTGGCGTTGCCTGTCACCGTCGACCGGATGCATGACCTTGGCGTTGTGAATGCGCTGGCCGAACCGGGGGCGGCGATGGAAGGTGCGATGGCCTATGCCGACCGTCTGGCCCAGGGCCCGCGTCAGGCGCAATCTGTCATTCGCGGCCTTGTCGCCCAAGCCTATGACGTGACCGAGGCCGCGCAACTGGACGCTGAACGCAACGCCATGGCCCATGCCGCTGGCGCGGATGAAGCTGCCGAAGGCATTGCCGCCTTCCTGGAAAAGCGCAAACCGAATTACGGCGGCTGACACGCTGCCAAACTGAATATGCACTTTGCGGCCCAAGCCGGCCCAAAGCGAAAATACCTGCGAGGAGGCAGAGCTATTATGGCGCGCGTAGAGCAATATCTTGAGCAACAGATCACATCACGGGGTGATGCAGCTGCCCTAAGCGATAGCGTCGGCACCCGCTGGACATTCAATGATCTTGGCAAAGCCTCGGATGCGGTGGCTGACCAGTTGAGAGCGGCGGGCGTTCAGCCAAACGACCGGGTCCTGCTGCTGTCGGAAAACTGCGGCGCTGCCGTGGCCACGATCTTTGGCACCTGGAAAGCCGGTGCTGTGATCATCCCCGTCAACGCCCGCCAGACCGAGGGCGAGGTGAAACGCATTCTGGATCACGCCGCACCTGCTGCCGTGTTGATGACCACCGGCGCATCGCCGGATGCGGTAAAACATGCCGAAGCCATGGGCGCGCAGGAGATCACCGGCGCATTCGGATCGCTGCATCTGGCCACGCCCATTGCCAGCAATCCTGACGCCGACCTAAGCGATGTTGCCGTCCTGCTGTACACAACGGGCACCACGGGCGACCCCAAGGGCGTGATGCTGACCCATGAAAATGTGCGCTTTGGCGGCATGACCTCGGCCAATTTGCGCGGCATGACGCCGGGTGACGTGGTTTACGGCGTGTTGCCGCTGACCCATGTGTTTGGGCTGTGTTCGGTGCTGACCGCATCCTGCTATATCGGGGCCGAAGTCCGGCTTGAAGCGCGTTTTTCGGCTGAAAAGCTGTATAAAGCGTTGACGTCGGGCGTGAATTTCCTGTCCGCCGTGCCACAGATGCACGCATTGCTGATGCAATACACCAAGGAAAAAGGGCTGACCCAGCTTAATTCCGAAACCCTGCGCTATGTGTCGTCAGGGGCCGCACCGCTGGACCCTGCCTGGAAACGCAAGGCCGAAGGGTTCTACGGCGTGGCGATCCAGAACGGCTACGGCATGACCGAAACCACCGCAGGGACATCGGCAACCTCCAACCCCATCGGATCGCCCGATGTATCCGTCGGCCCGCCACTGGCAGGAATCGCGGTCAAGATTGACGACACCGTCGAAGGCGGCAGCCCCGGCACAGGCGAAGTGCTGACCCGTGGCCCGCACATCATGAAGGGCTATTACAAGAACCCCACCGAGACTGCGAAAGTGGTCGATGCCGAGGGCTGGCTGCGCACCGGTGATTTGGGCAAGCTGGACGAACAGGGCCTGCTGCATATCCTTGGCCGGTCGAAAGAGCTGATCATTCACGGCGGGTTCAACGTGTACCCACCCGAGGTCGAAGCCGCGATCAACGACCACCCGCAGGTGATCCAGTCTGCCGTGATCGGACGCAGCAAGGACGGCGACGAGGAGGTGCTGGCATTTGTCCAGATCGCCGAGGGCGACACTTTGGCCCCCGACGATCTGCGCGCTTTTGTGAAAGAGCGGTTGACGGGATACAAACGGCCCAAGCATATCATCATCGGCACTGCCTTGCCTGCGGCACCCACGGGTAAGATCCTGAAGCACAAGTTGATCGAGACGTTCAAAGATCAGCTTTCCTGAACCCCATTGAAATAAAAAAAGGCCGGCCCCCCATGATGGAAGGCCGGCCTTTTCATGCGCATCGCATCGTTCGTTCGAGGTTTAGACGTAAACGCCCGACGCCGCAGCGCGGATCGCGCGGATGTTTTCGCCGTAAGGGGCCGGATCGCTGGCCGACCCACCCCGGAACACAGCCGATCCTGCCACCAGTACATCCGCACCGGCCTGCGCCACGCTGGGGGCTGTCTTCACATCGACGCCGCCATCAATTTCGATATGGATCGGACGGTCGCCGATCATGGCGCGCAGGGTTTTGATCTTGTCGGTCATGTTGATGAACTTCTGACCGCCAAAGCCGGGGTTCACGGTCATCACACAGACCAGATCGGTGATATCAAGCAGATGCTCGACCGCCGAGGCCGGCGTGCCTGGGTTTAGCGCCACACCTGCCTTGGCCCCCGCGCCGCGGATCGCCTGAAGCGTGCGGTGGATATGGGGGCCGGCCTCGACGTGGGCGGTGATGAAATCGGCACCGGCCTGCGCGAAGGCATCAATATAGGGATCAACGGGGGCAATCATCAGATGCACGTCCATGATGCCCTTGATATGCGGGCGGATCGCCGCACAGGTCGTGGGGCCAAAGCTGATGTTGGGCACAAAATGCCCGTCCATCACATCGACATGGACCCAATCCGCGCCTTGCGCTTCGACGGCGGCGCATTCTGCCCCGAAATTCGCGAAATCGGCGGCAAGGATGGAGGGGGCGATTTTGATAGAACGATCAAACGACATGTTTCTGGGCCTTATTGGGAGGGTTGAGCGCGATATAAGCATTGGCAGTGCCGGTGGCAATCGGCGGAGCCTTCGGCGAGGATTTTAGACCATTTGGAAATCAGGGTCAGATTTTATAATAGTCGCGATACCAGTCGACGAAGTTTTGCAAGCCGGTTTCAATCGGGGTGACGGGGCGCTGGCCTGTGAGGTTTTGCAGCAAGGTGGCATCGGCCCAGGTGGCGGGCACATCGCCGGGTTGCATGTCGTGGTAGGTCTTGATCGCTTCGCGCCCGCAGGCTTTTTCGATGGCGGCGATGAAATCCATCAGCGGCACGGGGCTGTCATTGCCGATGTTGACGACGCGGAAGGGTGCGACGTTGGACAGGCTGTCGTTTTCAACGGGCGTGTCACCGGGCACGGTGTCGATCAGCGCAAGGATCGAGGCGGTCAGATCGTCGATATAGGTGAAGTCACGCTTCATGTCGCCGTGGTTGTAGATGTCGATCGGGTCGCCGTTCAGGATCGCTTTGGTGAATTTGAAATGCGCCATGTCGGGGCGGCCCCATGGGCCATAGACGGTAAAGAACCGGAACATGGTGATCGGCAGATGATACAGATGCGCATAGCTGTGGGCCATGTTTTCAGTCGCCTTTTTGGTGGCGGCGTAGAAGGACATTTGCGTGTCGGCCTTTTGGGTTTCGGCATAGGGCATTTGCGTGTTGGAGCCATAGACCGAGGAGGTCGAGGCCAGCAGCATATGCGCGGGGGGATAGGCGCGGGCGGCTTCGAGCAGTTCAAACGTGCCGATCAGGTTCGCCTCGACGTAGTCGCGCGGCGCGTCGATGGAATGGCGCACGCCCGCCTGGGCGGCCAGATGCACCACCGCGTCGGGGCGGTGCTGTTCGAACAGCGCCATCAGCGTGCCGGGCGTTTCCAGCCGGTCGTTGATCACGCTGAACCCTGCATGCTGGTTCAGCATCGCCTGGCGGCGTTTCTTGAGGGCGACATCGTAGTAATCCGACAGGCAGTCCAGCCCGATGACTTTCCAGCCGGCCTCCAGCAGCGCGATGCTTGTGAAATAGCCGATAAATCCTGAGGAACCTGTGACAAGGGCCGTGCGCGTCATAGTTCAATCTCCAATACGCCATTCGGGTCGGCCGCGCGGGACTGGCACAGGATGATTTCGGTTTCGCGCTGGTGGGCGGAAAGGACGAAATCGCGATGCTCGGCCTTGCCCGACAGCAGCTTGCATTTGCAGACCCCGCATATGCCATCGGCGCATTTGATGTCCAGTTTGATATCTGCGGCAATCAGCGCATCGCTGGCGGATTGATCCGCGCCCACGGGGATCTCGCGGCCATCCGGCAGGCGCAGGGTAAAGGGGTGATTGACATATTCGGGCTGCACGGGGGGTGCGAAATATTCCAGATGCAGCGCGTCATCGGGCAGGCCGCTGGCCCTGCCTGCGTCCATCACCGCCTGCATATAGGCGTCAGGCCCGCAGGTGTAGACATGGGTGCCCTGTACCGCGCGCGCGATCAGCGTAGCCAAATCGGCGCGGGTGTTTTCCGCGCTTAGGTGGATGTGGACGCGGTCAGACCAGGGGGCCTGCGACAGAAGGTCGGTAAAGGGGGCCGCTGCACGCCACGGGGCCGAGTAATGCAGTTCAAACGGTTTGCCGATGGCATGCAGGCGATGGGCAAAGGCAATCATCGGCGTAATGCCGATACCGCCGCCAAACAGCAGGCTGTGGGGGGCGTCCTTGATCAGTGGGAAATGGTTTGCCGGGGTCGAGACGAAAACCCGCCGCCCTTGGGTAAAGATGCGGTGCAGCAGGGCGGAGCCGCCCCGGCCCGCATCCTCGCGCAGCACCGCGATTGTGTAGCTGCTGCGATCGGCAGGATCACCAAGCAGTGAATAGGGGCGCAGGTATTCGGGGGCGACAACCAGATCAAGATGCGCGCCAGCTGTCCAGGGCGGCAGATCAGCGCCATCGGGGCGGGCGAATTCATACAAGGTTACGGCCCTGCTAAGGGGGCGGACCGACACGATGCGCAGGTCAAGCACAGGCGTGGCTGTTCCGGCATCATAAAGGTGCAGATGCGCGGTTTCGCCTGCCGCTGTGCGCGCGCGGTGTACGTCGGCGGTGATCAGGGCAGCGTGCGCCTTGATCCCTGCCTCGCGGTTCATCGGGTCGGGATAGGGCCAGGGATGCGGGGCAAGCGGGGCGGGGTAGACGGCCAGGGTTTGATCTTCGGCACGCAGTTTGAGGTCGGGGTGAAGGCCGCGGGCGTTGACCGGATGGGTGGGCGATGTGACCGTGCCGTTGCGCTGCTGTTCGATGTCCCACCACCATTTTTTCGCAGGGTTCAAACCGCCACGGCCCAAGGTGTCATCCAGCCGCGCCAGCAACGGGGCCGCGGCGGGGATGGTGCTGGCGGCCCAGCGAAACGGAGCTTCGGCGAACAGCCCTTCGAGGTTCCACGGGCAGGTTTTCATGCAGCGCCCACACATCGACCCGCCCTTGTTGGTGATCCGGTAGGTGGCGCATTTCTGACTGTCGGATTTCCAGATCTCGTAGCCGTTGAACATCTTTTTGGGGCCAGCGGTGATCGCGCCAGACGGGCATTCGCGGGCGCATTTATTGCAGGCCTCGCAGAATTTTTGCAGGCCGAAATCAATCGGTTTGTCATGGGTGACGGGCATGGTGTGGGTGACCACGCCGGATTTCAGCCGCGGGCCAAGGAACGGGTTCAGGATCACCTCTCCGATGCGGCTGACTTCGCCAAGGCCCGACAGCAGCAACAGGGGTGGCTGCAACACATCGCCATCCATCACCGTATGGGCCTTGGCGTCAAAGCCGAGATTGCGCAGATGCTGCGCCAGAATGCCGCCCAGAACCGAAAACCGCAGATAGGCGCGCATGGATTGGGCGGTGCTGATCCAGTCATCGCCGGAGGCACCCTCCATCGTGTCAAAGCCTTGGTCGATCACCACGCTGAGCGCTTGGTCGTGGGGCGGGGTGATCGGCGTGCCAGTTGCGTCATGGCTGTACCATGTCCAGTCAGGGCAGGCGGACAACCCTGCCGCATCGACCCCCAGAAAATACGCCGCCGCTTTCAGGTTTGCGGCGTTTCGCGCGGCACCTGCATCCTGTGCCGTCGGGGCGCGGGGACCCTTTTGCAGCAGGATCAGCGCGCCCAGCAACCTACGTTGCGCCGAGGCAGGGGCAGATTTGACGATATGTTGGCCGTCTTTCATGGCGTCCTGCACTTTGGGCCCCATGTCGCCAAACTGGCCGCGCGCAAACATATCCGTGCGCTTGGGGATGCGCGGCACATTGGCGGCGTCAATATAGGTGGTGGGGCTGTCGACCCGCTTGAGGGTCTCGAACGGGTGGGGGCCATCGACAAAGCTGCGCTTGGCATAGGGGTCGTGGGTCCGGGCGTTGGCCCCGCCATGGGTGCCAAGCTGCCACGCCAGCCCGCGCAAGACAGATGCGGGTTGCTGCGCCAAGGGGCATAGCGGCAGGTCCGCGGCCATTGGCATGTCGGTCGTGATCGCGGCAAGCCCATAGCGTTGGCCCAGCCAAGGCGCGCAAGGCGCATCGTCCTGCATCACGGTCAGGCCCGCCGCCAGCGCGAGTTTCGGCAGATGCACATCGCTGCAGGTCGACGAATGGGCGCGGGCATCAAAGCCGAGGATGCGGATATATTCCGCCAGAATGGTGGCTGTTTCAGTGGCACGCAGGGACGCACGTTGGGCTTGGGCGTCGATGATCCAGTCGGACCCTTTTTCGGTTTGCGCAGGATCACGCGGATAGGCGACCAGCACGACAATCGCGTGGGTGTGGTGGGGGACCGTCGCGGTGTCCGCGCCAGCAGTATCGTGCAGATCGGCCATGATTGCGTCGATGCCGGTGGCCAGCGTTTTGGTCTGGCGGTGTTTCAGATCCTCGACCAGGGCTGCAACATCGGGGTTCTTGCGCGGCACCCGCAGGAAGGCAGATGCGGGCAGGGCGCAAACCCCCATCATCGAGGCGTCGTTGTAATAGCCAAACGCCTTGAGGTGCTGCGCCCGTTCCACAGGGTCATCGGGAATTTCGGCTTTGGTCTCCTTCACCTTGCCCGACCTCAGGGCATCCATCATCGCCTGAAACGGGCCCATCGCGTTGATGATGCTTTGGGGTCTTTCAGGTGCGCAAAACGAGACGGTTGGAAACGGGATTTCCGGAAACTCCGCAGGCGGTTCGGCCTTCCTGCGCAGGCGTTCAAGCGGGTAGGGGCCAAGATGGACGGGGCGCGATTTACCGGAAAAAATCTTCATAGGGTGAACCGTGCCACCGGGGAGGCGGAAAAGACAGCGTAAAGATAATCGGCGTTTGAAAGGCGGCTGTTGCGGCCTCTTGGTCGTCAGGCCGATGCGCGTTCCTGAAAGCGGCTAGGCGGTCGGCCCCGCGAGGGTTACCTCAAGATCGCAGGGCATACGCTGCGCATAAAGGCGGCGCGCATTTGCCATGTCGTTGCCATCGGCACGGGTTTCGGCCTGTGCTTGGGTGTGGTCATGAGCCAGCCAGCGCTCAACCAGCCGCGCGCGCAGGATATCCGGCGGCACATTCAGGAATATCCGGAAATCCCAAAGCTCGTATAAGTCGCGCCAGCCTGTGTCATCGAACAGCAAATAATTGCCCTCAACGATCACGGTTTTCACACCGTCGGACAGCGCGCCACCATCGGGAACAGACCTGTCATTGCTGCGGTCAAACGTCGGAAAGGACACCGCGTCGCGGGTGCCAAGTCGCGCAACCAGATCGGTCAGGCCCGCCACGTCAAATGTTTCCGGCGCGCCTTTTCGGCTGCGCAACCCGCGCAGATCCAGATCGGCGTTGTCCAGATGAAACCCGTCCATCGGAACAACCTGGGTGCGGTGCCCCTGGGCGGTCAGGTGATCCGCGATTTTGTCGGCAAAGGTGGATTTTCCGCTGGCAGGGGCACCGGCCAAAGCGACCAGGCGGCGTTTTCCCGCAACGGGGGCGGACAGGATCGCGGCACAGATATCTGCAAGGGTCGGATCGGTTTCGGTCATCTTTGCCCCATCTTTCGGCTGATCTTAGTCGATACGGCTAAAGCCTTCGACCAATTGGCGCAAGCCGATCACGGCCCCCAAAACAATACAGGCCAATGTCACAGGCGCGCTATAGGCCAAGACCGAAAATGCCGATAATCCCTGTCCGACGCTGCATCCGACGGCAACAACCGCCCCGAAGCCCATCAAGACGGCCCCGCCCATCTGGCGGCGCAATTCGCGGGGGTCTTCGCAGGCTTCCCACCGCATATGACCCTTGATCAGGCATCCGGCCAGCGCCCCCAGAATGACGCCCGCAACAGACCCCGTGCCAAAGCTGATGGTGTTGCCCGAGGACGTCATGAGGTACAATAACGTCTCGCCCACAGGGGCGGTGAAAGTGTGCGAAATGACGATGCTGCGGTCAAATCCGTTTGCGGAAATCCACTGGGTGGCGGCCCAGCCCGAAACAACGGCAACACCAACGACGGCACCCCAGAAAATGGAGGCAGGGCTGGCCCTCAACCCCTTGTGCAGCAAGGTCACAGCGACCAGCAAAACGCCAGCCGTGATGCCGACAATATGCAGATCGACGGGGATATGGCGGGCGACCAGATGCGCCAGACCGGGGGTATGGGTGCCCACCTCGGATGTCGGGAATAATGCCAGACGGGTTGAGGAGAGCGGACCGCCAAGCGCCACATAGCCCGACACGCCCATGACGACCGATATCATAAACGACCGCAAGTCACCGCAGCCCATGCGCGCCAATGCGCCGTAACCGCAGTTGCCTGCAATCGCCATGCCATAGCCGAAGGTCAAGCCGCCGATGATGCTGGCATAGGGGTTCCATGCAAGGGAAAGGTATAGTGTGTGGCTGAGGTCCAGTAACCCGCCCGCGGATAGGCCGAATGTCCCGATCAACGCGACGCCAAGGGCAATGCCCCACATGGCAAAACGGGTGGAGGTGGCACCATAATACAGGTCTTCGATGGCACCCAGTGTGCAAAACCGCCCAAGCCGCGCCGCAAGACCCAGCAAAACCCCACCGAACAATCCGGCAAAGGCCATCAACGCGGGCTCGGAAAACCGGTCCAACATCAGCGCACCCATTCCGGTCATTTCAGATCAGTCTGCGCGACAGAAAAGATCATAGACAACTTCCATGATCTGCTTTGGGCGTTCATCCGCAAGGCGGTAAAAGATGGTCTTGCCATCCCGGCGCGGGATCACCAAACCTTCAAGCCGCAACCGCGACAGTTGTTGGGAAACAGCGGCCTGCCGTGCCGACAGCAATTCTTCGAGTTCGGTCACAGATTTTTCGCCCGATGCCAGATGGCACAGGATCATGAGCCGTCCTTCGTGGCTGATCGCCTTGAGAAAGTTGGAAGCATGAACAGCGTTTGACGCCATTTTGTCGAGGTCTTCGGCACACATGTTTTTGTCAAATACGGGTAAGCCCACTGGACGGTTTCCTTCGTACATTTTTCATAGTCAAAACTGCAGTGGCCATTCCAAAACAGCATTTAACGCCTCAGCTTCCGTTCGGCGGCATCATCAAATTGTTATCATACATTATCTTTTCCAATACACCCCAAAAGAAATCCTCGCCCGGATAGCCTTCGATGCGGGAAATTTCCTGCCCGTCGACCACCAGAATAAAGGTTGGCGTGAACCGCAGGCTGCGCGCGAACGTCAGGTCGGACGGCGTGTCGGCCTTGATATCAATGCGGCGCAGGGGGGCGGTTTTGCCGGCTTCGGTTTTGGGATAGATCGGCGCGATCTCGTCATTCCAGCGGGCGCACCACATGCAGCCTTTTTCCTCGGCCATGATCAAAGAAGCCTCGGCCGAGGCTTGGCCCGACAGTGTTGCCAGAGCCAGAAAAGCAAAAAGGACAGCGCGGATACGTGACATGAAAAGACCTGTTGATTTCGTATAACATAATGCGAATATGTGCATGACACAAGATAAAGGCAGCCCTCATGCTTGAAATTACGTTTATTGGCGCTGCGGTTGCCGGGTTGCTCTCCTTTTTGTCGCCCTGCATCCTGCCGATCGTGCCGTTCTACCTGAGCTATCTGGCGGGTGTCGGGATGAACCAGATCACCGCAGACGGGCCGGTAGATGCCGCTGTGCGCCGCCGCGCTGTGCTGGCGTCGCTGTTTTTCGCTGCCGGTGTCATTACCATTTTCATGGGGCTGGGGGCTGCGGCGTCCACCTTTGGTCAGGTGGTCCGAGAGTATTTCGACTATCTGCGCTGGATCGCGGCGGCGATCATCATCGCCATGGGGCTGCATTTTCTGGGCGTGATCCGCATTGGAATCCTGTACCGTCAGTTCCGGTCGGACGCCGGTGATACCGGATCGACCAGCCTGATCGGGGCCTATGTGATCGGGCTTGCTTTTGCCTTTGGCTGGACGCCCTGCGTGGGGCCGGTTCTGGCGGCAATCCTCTTTACGGCTGCGGGTACCGATACCGCGACCAATGGTGCGCTGCTGTTGTTTACCTATGGCGTTGGCATGACCGCACCTTTCGTTCTGGCCGCGATGTTTATTGGCCCGTTCATGCGGTGGATTGCGCGGTTTCGCCAGCATCTGGGCACCGTGGAGAAGGTCATGGGCGTTTTGCTGATCATCTTTGGTCTGCTGATCGCAACAAATTCGATGAACTATATTGCGCAATGGATGATTGAGACCTTTCCGATTTTTGGTGGCATCGGATAAATTGCGCTCAACAAGGAGTGATCATGATGAAGCTTTTGAATGCCTGCCTGACCGTGGCTGCCGTCGCCTTGTCCGGTTCGGCCTTTGCCGCTGAATTGGGCGATGACGGTCTGCACAAAACCGAATGGATGCGCGACACCTTCAAGGATCTGAACGAGGATCTGGCCGAAGCCAATGCCGAAGGCAAACGCCTGATGCTGACCGTCGAGCAGCGCGGCTGCATCTATTGCGCGAAGATGCACGAAGAGGTGTTTCCTCTGCCCCATATCGATGCCTACCTGAAAGAGCATTTCTTTGTCGTGCAGATCAACATGTTCGGCGATGTCGAAGTGACCGATTTCGACGGCGAATCCCTGCCCGAAAAAGACATGGTGCGCAAATGGGGGATGCTGTTCACGCCGACGCTGGTGTTTTTGCCCGAAGAAGTGCCCGAAGGTAAGACCGCAGCAACCGCAGCGGTCGCGACAGTGCCGGGGGCGTTTGGGCCGGGCACGACCTTTAATATGCTGCAATGGGTGGTGGATAAGGAATACGAGGGCGACGAGCCGTTCCAGAAGTATCTTGCGCGCAAGCTGCAAGAGCAGGGCAACTGAACCGGCCCGCCTTGATCACGCTAACTAAAAATTCACAAAAGCGAATTTATAGTTGCGTCAATTTGGCGCTGAGTCTACGCTAGTATACAAATAAGAGTCTTTGGGAGGACACATGAGAGTTTCAATATACGCCTTTGTTGCGTCAGTTGGGGTTGCTACCAGCGCATTTGCCGCAGAAGTCGCACCATCCGACGTGAGCTATACGGACGGTGCGGTCGAGATGTCTTTGACAGGTGTTGCCGGCAACCCTGAAGAGGGCGCTAAGATCGTTGGCAGCAAAAAGCTGGGCAACTGCGTGGCATGCCACGAAGTCAGCGCTTTGCCAGACATCGCGTTTCAGGGCCTGATCGGCCCCGCGCTTGACGGTGCCGGCGACCGCTGGAGCGAAACCGAACTGCGCGGCATCGTGGCAAACGCCAAGATGATGTTCGAGGGCACGATGATGCCGTCCTTCTACAAGAACACCGGCTATATCCGCCCGGGCAACGCCTATACGGGCAAAGCCGCCGATGACACGCTGGGGCCGCTTTTGTCGGCGCAGCAAGTTGAAGATGTCGTGGCATATCTCGCCACGCTCAAAGATTAAAAGCCCCGCAAAAAGGGGTTTGTTCAGGAGTATGACAATGGAATTCACAAGACGTAATGCGATCGTCATGGGTGCAGGCGCATTTGCCGCGCTGGCGCTGCCAAAGCTGGCCATCGCGGCCGGGGGCGAAGACGCAATTGCCGCCTTTACCGGTGGCGCAGAAATGGCGGACACGGGCGTAACACTTACCGCGCCCGAAATTGCTGAAAACGGTAACACCGTGCCAATCGAAGTTGACGCCCCCGGCGCGACCGAGATTATGGTTCTGGCGATGGGCAACCCGACACCGGGTGTGGCGACGTTCGCTTTCGGCCCTCTTGCCGGATCGCAGCACGCGTCCACACGTATTCGTCTTGCGGGTACGCAAGATGTGGTGGCGATCGCCAAAATGGCTGACGGGTCCTTTGCGAAAGCATCGAGCACGGTAAAAGTGACAATCGGCGGCTGCGGCGGCTAAGGCTTTATAAGGAATTAATGAAATGGCATCTGGTGTAAAACCCCGCGTCAAAGTACCAAAATCGGCAGCAGCAGGTGAATCAATCACCATCAAAACGCTGATCAGCCACAAGATGGAATCCGGCCAGCGCAAAGACGCCGACGGCAACGTGATTCCACGTTCGATCATCAACCGCTTTACCTGCGATTTTAATGGTCAAAATGTAGTGGATATCACGCTTCAGGCGGCGATCTCGACCAACCCATACCTTGAATTCGACGCTCTCGTGCCAGAGGCCGGGACGTTCACCTTTACATGGTATGACGATGATGGCGACGTCTATACAGACACAAAAGACATCGCAATCGGTTAAGCGTCTGCATTCTCGGGAGGAATAAGAATGAATAAATTCACCAAAGGTTTAAGCGCCTGCATGACCGCGATTATCGTGGCATCGGGTGCAATGGCCGAACCAGCAGACGACAATCTGGTCATCAACGAAGATATCGAAATCGTAACCCGCACAGCCGCGCCTGCGCATCTTTCTGATGTCATGGACGAAGTTATGTCGGGTTGGTTGTTTCGTGGCGAGGAAACCCGCGCCATGGAACGGGATGATTTCGACAACCCGGGCATGATATTTGTCGAAAAGGCCGAAGAAACCTGGAACACTGCTGACGGTACCGAAGGCAAATCCTGCGCGGATTGCCATGGCGCATCAAGCGACATGTCAGCCGTACGCCCTGTATATCCGAAATACGTCGAAGCCGCTGGCGAAGTGCGTACCTTGGAAATGCAGATCAACGATTGCCGTGAAAACCGCATGGGTGCCGAAAAGTGGAAATACACTGGCGGCGACATGGTTAACATGACGGCGCTGATGGCGTCTGTTTCCCGTGGCTTGCCTGTGAACGTCGCCATCGACGGTCCTGCGCAATCCACATGGGAACAGGGCAAGGAAATCTATTACACACGTTTTGGTCAGCTTGAGCTGTCCTGCGCAAATTGCCACGAAGACAACTATGGCAACATGATCCGCGCGGACCACCTGAGCCAGGGCCAGATCAACGGTTTCCCCGCCTACCGTCTGAAGAACAGCAAGCTGAACGCAGTTCAGGACCGCTTTAAGGGCTGTGTCCGTGACACCCGCGCCGAAACATTCGCGCCGGGCAGCCCCGAATTCGTGGCGCTGGAACTGTATGTCGGCTCGCGCGGTAACGGTCTTTCTGTCGAAGGCCCGTCGGTCCGTAACTAAACTACTCGGCCCCGCCTTACTTTCGTAGGGCGGGGTTTTTCGTCCATTACTTATTCAAACATGCGCATGTGAATGCGCGAAATTAAGGCAAGTCGCATGATTTCTCGTCGTGATTTTCTTCAGGCCAGCATGGCTGCAACCGCCCTTTACGGGGCATCGTCTTTTGGCAACTGGGGCAAGCTGGCCGCACAGCAGGCGCTGACCCAAGACAAGTTGCTTGAATTTGATACCTTCGGCAATGTCAGCCTGATCCACATCACCGACATTCACGCGCAACTAAAGCCGATCTATTTCCGCGAACCGTCGATCAACATCGGCGTCGGCAACAACAAAGGGGCCGTGCCCCATGTCACCGGTTCTGATTTCCGCAAGCTTTACGGCATCGACGATGGCAGCCATTCTGCTTACGCGCTGACCTATGATGATTTCTCGTCGCTGGCCAAGGGGTATGGCAAGATGGGTGGTCTTGATCGCGTGTCCACCGTGATCAACCAGATCCGCGCCGACCGGCCCGATGCCTTGCTGCTGGATGGCGGCGACACATGGCATGGCAGCTATACCTGCTATCAGACTCAAGGTCAGGACATGGTTAACGTCATGAACGCGCTCAAGCCTGACGCGATGACGTTCCACTGGGAATTCACGCTGGGGTCAGACCGCGTCAATGAAATCGTCGAAGGGTTGCCCTTTGCCGCGCTTGGCCAGAACATTTTTGACGCCGAATGGGACGAACCGACCGAACTGTTCCCCCCCTACAAGTTCTTTGAATCCGGTGGTGTGAAAATTGCCGTGATCGGGCAGGCTTTCCCTTACATGCCGATTGCCAACCCCGGTTGGATGTTCCCCGAATACACTTTTGGTATCCGTGACGAACGGATGCAGGAAATGGTCGACGAAGTCCGCGCCAAAGGGGCCGAACTGGTTGTTTGCCTGAGCCACAATGGTTTTGACGTAGACAAGCAGATGGCCGGAATTGTGACTGGCATTGACGTGATCCTGTCGGGTCACACCCACGACGCGCTGCCCGAACCTGTTTTGGTGGGCGAGACGATCATCGTTGCGTCGGGGTCGAACGGCAAATTCGTCAGCCGCGTCGATCTGGACGTGCAGAATGGCCGCATGATGGGCTTCCGCCACAAACTGATCCCGATTTTCTCGGACGTGATTGAACCCGACAAGGCGATTACTGCACTGATCGACGAACAACGCGCGCCCTATGCCGATCAGCTCAGCGAAGTTATCGGCAAAACGGCCGACGACACGCTGCTGTACCGCCGCGGCAATTTCAACGGCTCGTGGGATGATCTGATCTGCGACGCGCTGCTGTCTGAACGCGAGGCCGACATCGCGCTGAGCCCCGGCGTTCGCTGGGGGCCGTCGATCCTGCCCGGTCAGGAAATCACCCGCGAAGACATCTGGAACGTCACCTCGATGACCTATCCCGAAGCGTACCGCACGGAAATGACCGGTGAATTTCTGCATGTCGTGCTGGAAGACGTGGCCGATAACCTGTTCAACCCTGATCCCTATTACCAGCAGGGCGGGGATATGGTGCGCACCGGCGGGCTTGGCTACCGCATTGACGTGACCAAACCCCAAGGCAGCCGCATTACCGAAATGACCCTGCTGAAAACAGGCGAGCTGATTGATCCGGCCAAGACCTATCAAATTGCCGGCTGGGCCTCTGTTAACCAGGGCACCGAAGGTCCGCCGATCTGGGACGTGGTCGAAAGCCATATTCGCAAGCTGGGCACCGTATCGCTCGCTGAAAATACCAGTGTAACCGTCGACGGCGTTTAACGTCGAAATTTAACTAAGGGAAGGTTTTGTCATGTCAGACACCTTTGAAGCAAAAAAACCAAACCGGCGCGCGTTTCTGCGCGGTGCCGCGACCGCAGGGGTTGGCGCACTTGCTGCCGGCGCTGCGCGCGCTGAGACACCTGATCCGCTGATCACCGAAACGCAGGAATGGGCACAGTCCTTTGGCGATGGCGTTGACGCCACACCTTACGGTTTGCCGATCCAGTTCGAAGGTGATGTGATCCGCCGCAATGTTGAATGGTTGACGGCCGATACTGTAAGTTCGATCAACTTTACGCCGATCCACGCGCTGGATGGCACGATCACGCCCCAAGGCTGCGCGTTCGAGCGTCACCATTCCGGTGCGATCGAGCTGAAGAAAGAAGACTACCGCCTGATGATCAACGGGCTGGTCGACCGTCCGCTGGTCTTTACCTATGCCGACCTTGAACGTTTTCCGCGTGAAAACCACACGTATTTTCTGGAATGTGCGGCCAACACCGGCATGGAATGGGCCGGCGCGCAGCTGAATGGTGCGCAGTTCACCCATGGCATGATCCACAACATGGAATATACCGGCGTGCCTTTGCGCACCCTGCTGGAAGAAGCGGGTTATGATACCGCAGGCAAATGGGTCTATGTCGAAGGTGCCGATGCATCGTCGAACGGGCGTTCCATCCCGATGGAAAAGGCACTGGACGACGTTCTGGTTGCGTTCAAAGCGAACGGCGAAGCGCTGCGCAAAGAGCATGGCTATCCTGTGCGTCTTGTCGTGCCCGGATGGGAAGGCAACATGTGGGTCAAGTGGATCCGCCGGATCGAAGTCACCGATGCCCCGGTCGAGAGCCGCGAAGAGACCAGCAAATATACCGACACGCTGGCCAATGGCATCAGCCGTAAATGGACGTGGGAGATGGACGCGAAATCCGTCGTCACCTCGCCCAGCCCGCAATCGCCGATCACTCATGGCAAGGGGCCGCTGGTCATCACCGGCCTTGCATGGTCCGGGCGTGGCGCGATCACCCGCGTTGATGTGTCCAAGGACGGCGGCAAGACATGGGAAACCGCGCGTCTTGCCAAACCCGGCGAGAAAATGGCCCTGACCCGCTTTTACCTCGATACGGATTGGGACGGCGAAGACATGTACCTGCAAAGCCGCGCGATGGATGAAACCGGCTATGTCCAGCCTACCAAAACGCAGCTGCGCGACGTGCGCGGGCTCAATTCGATCTATCACAATAACTGTATTCAAACCTGGTGGGTTCGCCCGAACGGGGAGGCTGAAAATGTCGAAGTTTCTTAAATCAATCTCCATCGGTGCGGTTGCCACCTTGTTGGCCATGCCTGCGGCTGCGCAAACATTCGGCCTGGGCCGTGCTGCCCTGCCAGAGGAAATCGCCGCCTGGAATTTGGACATCCACCCCGATGGGACGGGCCTGCCTGACGGTCAGGGCGATGCAATCGAGGGCGAAGAAATCTTTGCCGCGAAATGCGCCGCCTGTCACGGCGACTTTGCCGAGGGCATTGATAACTGGCCGAAACTGGCGGGCGGTATGGATACGCTTGACCACAAGGACCCTTTGAAAACGGTCGGGTCATATTGGCCCTATCTGTCCACCAGCTTTGACTACATCCGCCGCTCTATGCCTTACGGCAATGCGGGGACGCTGACGGCAGATGAAACCTATGCGATCGTGGCCTATATCCTGTATTCCAACGACCTGATCGAAGATGATTTCGTGTTGTCCAAGGACACGTTCCTTGACGTCGAGATGCCAAATGCCGACGGGTTTATTGTGGACGACCGGATGGAAACCGAAGTCGCGATTTGGTCCGGCGAGCCTTGCATGACCGAGTGCAAGGACAAGGTCGAAGTGACCATGCGCGCGCTGGTTCTGGATGTGACCCCCGATGTGGACACAACCACAGCCGCAGCCGCTGAACCTGCTGCCACCGAAGAACCTGTCGCAGCCGCCGCCCAAGAGGAACCCACCGCAGAGCCCGTCGTCGCTGCTGCGGACCCGGCCTTGATCGCCGAGGGTGAAAAGGTATTCCGCAAGTGCAAAGCCTGCCATCAGGTCGGTGACGATGCCAAAAACCGGTCCGGTCCGATCCTGAACGGTGTGATGGGGGCATCTGCGGGCCATATTGATGGCTTCAAATACTCCAAAGCGTTGATGGGTAAGGCCGAAGAAGGTCTGGTCTGGACTGACGAAACCCTGGCAGAGTTCCTTGCCGGTCCCAAAGCCTATATCAAAGGCACAAAGATGGGTTTTGCAGGTCTGAAGAAAGACGACGAGATCAAAGCGGTCATCGCCTATCTGGCGACGTTTTCGGGCCAGTGATCCCGGCTGGCTGCCTCTGACATGTTGATCGCCACGGCCTTACCAAGCCCGTGGCGGTCGACCCTGGTTTCGATACCACAGATGAAATGGACCGGGCGATCCGCCTGCGCATTTTACAAAACCGACAAGCTTATAGTGCGACGCAACTCCACCTAGTCATAATGTATACTTGGTCGTCAGGCGAAATCACTGATAAGCTTACAAAATGGGACAGGCAGGACCATTCCGGCCCTGCGCCCCCCCACACCCGTAAGGATACATAAGATGAAACTTACCCTTGGTGCCCTTTTACTTTCCCTAGTTGCAACGCCGTTGTTGGCCCAAGATCAGTCGATCACATACCCTTTTGAAGGCAGTTTCGAAGACGCGACATTCGCGGTCGAAAACGCGATTATCGGCAAGGGGCTGGTCATTGACTATGTCAGTCACACTGGCGAAATGATGAACCGGACCGGTGCCGATGTCGGCAGCGATGTCGAGATTTTTGCAGCAGCGGATGTGTTCTTGTTCTGCTCTGCCGTCTTGTCACGCAAGGTGATGGAGGCAGACCCGTCGAACATCGCCCATTGTCCCTATGGCATCTTCGTCACGGATACGAAGGGCGATGTCGCTATTGGCTATCGCACCTACCCCGAAGGGCCGATGCAAGAGGTTCAGTCACTTCTGGATGAACTTGTCAAAACCGCCGTGGGCGGAATGTAGGGTTTACTCGAACTCCATCTGCTCGAACAGGCGACCGGCGTTTTTGGTGGCCAGTTCCTCGAAAGTGTCCAGATGGGCATAGGGCGTTTGGTCGACGTAATAGGCGTCGGCCAGTGTCCCCCCCGCATCCAGATGCTCTCCGATTTTGCCGCGCAGATATTCCAGATACCCTTTGGTATAGCGCCGCACCTGCGCCATGTTCGTGGGGTGGCCGTGCCCGGGAATGACGTAAGTCGCACCAAGCGCCTCGAACGGGCCATCCCATGTTTCCAGCCATTCATCCGTCAGCGTATCGGGAAAAATCGGCAGCATGCGTTCGTGAAACGCGATGTCGCCCGCGATAACGAGGCTTTGTTCCGGCAGCCAGATCACAATATCGCCGGGGCTGTGCGAGGGGCCAAGATGCAGCGCCTCGATATGAAAATCCCCCATATCAACGATATATTCATCGTCAAAAGTTTCCGTGGGCGGGGTCAGTTCCGTGCCGTCAGCGCGTTCTTTCAACCGCTCTTGGGCGGCGCGCAGTGACCCGGGGCCTTCTTCCTCGAACGCCTCTGCGCCTTCGGTTTGGGCGACGATTTTCACACCTTGTTCGGCCCAATAGGTATTGCCCAGCATCGCGTGGCCTTGGCCGTTTTCGTTGAACACCAGCTTGACCGGTTGATCGGTCACGGCCTTGATCTCGTCATGCAGGGCTTTGGCCAGTTGGTACGACCCGCCACTGTTAATCACGATTACGCCGTCACCGGTCACAATGAAGCTCAGGTTGTTATTGTGCCCGGCGTTTTCATAGGTCGGCGGCGCGGTGGCCCCGATGGCGGAATACACATGGGGGATAAATTCGACCGGTTTGGAATAGAGAACCGAATTGGGATACTGATCCGCAATATCTTCGCTGGCCCAAACGGGCAGGGCGGCGAGGGCAAGGGCAAAGGACAGGGCGCGCATTTTCACAGCTCCGTCACAAAGGTAAAGCCGTCCGCGGCCTTGTCGATCCGGCCAATGCCGCCATGGCCCAAATGGAACCCGACGATCGGCGTGGCCGAAGCCACCAGATCATTGATCAGGCCAACCCGCGTTTTGGCCCCCAGCACGCGGTCTTGATCCGAACCGGATTCCCACGCGGGGCGGGCCAATGCGACATGGTCATTGCCAATGCTGTCGCCCACAATCATCACCGCACTGTTGCCCGCACGGACCTCGAACGCCATGTGGCCGGGGGTGTGGCCGGGGGTCATGCGCGCGCCGACACCGGGCACGACTTCGTCCCCATCGTTAAAAAATGTCATCTGCTCTGCAACCACAGCCAGACGCCGCTCGGCCCCGATCGCAAAGGCCTGACGGCCGCTGTCGATGGTGTTCACGGTATTCGGGTCCGTCCAGTAATCCCATTCGGCCTGTCCCATATAATGGGCCGCATTGGTGAACAGCGCATCGCCGAAATCATCCAGCACGCCCCACAGGTGATCGGGGTGGCCGTGGGTAAAGACCAGATCGGTGATGTCATCGGGGGCGACGCCAAGGGCATCCAGCGCGTCCAGCATCTTGCCCGCTGTGGGCATGAATTCGGAACCGGAGCCCGCATCAAACAGCACAACCCGCCCGTTGCCGCGCAAAAGGCTCAGGTTGCAGGGCGGCGTCAGCTGGTCGTATTCCTGACCGGCGCGTTCAAGGATCGGCATCAATTCGTCCTTGGGCATGGCATCAAAGATGAAGCTGCCGGGAAGCGTCAGATGGCCGTCACTGACCACATCAAGGGTCATGTCACCCACGGGGATCTGGGCATGTAGAAATCCCGGCACACCCATCATTGCCCCGGCTGCGACACCCTGCAGCATGAAGTCGCGTCTATTCGGAAACATATCCCACTTTCCTCTTTAAAAATTCCATAGTATGAATATGTCTTAAGGACCGCGGTAGTGCAAGCATTGTTCACGTCGCGTTTACCCGCCTGTAGAGGAGCATGTTTCGATGACAGACTATCCAGTAGATATGAGCGTTACCCCAGAAGTTTCAGGTCATTTCGACCCCGCAACCAACACGATCAGCTATATCGTGCGTGACCCAAATTCAACGTCCTGCGCGATTGTCGACTCGGTCATGGACATTGATTATGCGGCAGGCCGTATCACCTATGATCACGCCGACGCCCTGATTGCCGAGATCGAGAATAAGGGTCTCAAGCTGGAATGGATCATCGAGACCCATGTCCATGCCGACCACCTGTCTGCCGCGCCCTATATCCAGCAAAAGCTGGGGGGCAAGATCGGCGTCGGTGAAAAAATCATGGTCGTGCAGGAAACCTTTGGCAAAATCTTTAACGAAGGGACCGAGTTCGAGCGGGACGGGTCGCAGTTTGATGCCTTGTTCAAGGATGGCGATACCTACCAGATTGGCGGGATGAACTGTTTTGCCATGTACACCCCCGGCCACACGCCGGCCTGTATGGTGCATGTGATGGGCAACGCCGCCTTTACCGGTGACACGCTGTTTATGCCTGATGGTGGATCGGCGCGCGCGGATTTCCCCGGCGGCGATGCAGGGCAGTTGTATGACAGCATTCAAAAGGTGCTGAGCCTGCCTGACGACATGCGCCTGTTCATGTGCCACGACTATGGCCCCAACGGCCGCGATATTCAGTGGGAAACCACGGTGGGCGAAGAAAAAGCCCACAATATTCACGTGGGCGGCGGCAAAACCCGAGAAGAGTTCATCACCTTCCGCACTGAACGTGATGCGCAACTTGATATGCCCAAGCTGATTATCCCATCGCTTCAGGTCAACATGCGAGCAGGCCATATGCCGAAAGACAAAGACGGCAATGTGATGCTCAAAGTGCCCGTCAACGGCCTATAGGAAAGATCTGAAAACGTGGAAGTCAAGAAGCTCACGGAGCGTCTGTCGGTCAGCCCTCAGGTGCTGGCTGACGATATCGCCGACCTAAAGGCGCAGGGTTTTCGCGCTATTGTTTGCAACCGTCCTGATGGCGAAGGCACCGACCAGCCCACCTTTACCGAGATCGAAGCCGAGGCAAAAAAGCACGGCATCGAGGCGGTGTATATTCCGGTGGTCGCTGGCAAGGTTGTGGATACCGAGGCTGATGCCTTTGGTGCGGCCTTGGAGACACTGCCCGGTCCGGTTCTGGCCTATTGCCGCACTGGCATGCGGTCGGCCACGCTTTGGTCCTTGTCCCAAGCGGGCAAGACCGATCTGGCCAACATCCTGTCCAAGACCAAGGCGGCGGGCTATGACATGTCAGGGGTTGTGCGCCGCATTGCGAATGGCGGCAAGACGCCCACCGAGACGGGCGATGTGACCTTTGAGGTTGTGATCGTCGGGGCGGGCGCGGGCGGTATCGCCGCGGCGGCCAGCCTCAAGGCGCGCCAGCCCGATCTTGAAATCGCAATCATCGACCCTGCCGATGTGCATTACTATCAGCCCGGCTGGACAATGGTTGGCGGCGGCGTGTTCGACGCATCGCAAACGGCCAGAACGATGGCATCGCTGATCCCGCGGGACGTGCACTGGATCAAGGCAGCCGTCGCTGCATTTGAACCCAAGAACAACGCGATCATTCTGGATGGGTGCCGCGTGGTGAAATACAAGCGGCTGATCGTGTGCCCGGGCCTCAAGCTGGATTGGGGCAAGATCGAAGGGTTGAACCAAACGCTGGGTCAGAACGGCGTCACATCGAACTACCGCTATGATCTGGCCCCCTATACCTGGGAATTAGTCAACTCGATCAAATCCGGTCGCGCGATTTTCACGCAACCGCCCATGCCCATCAAATGCGCCGGTGCCCCGCAAAAGGCGATGTATCTGTCAGGGGATGCATGGCATCGCCGCGGTGTGCTGAAAGACATCGACATTCATTTCAACAACGCCGGTGGTGTGTTGTTCGGCGTCAAGGATTACGTGCCTGCGCTGATGGAATATGTGCAGAAGTATAACGCGCATTTGAACTATTTTCACAACCTTGTTGCGGTTGATGGCCCTGCCAAAAAGGCATGGTTTGATGTGGCCAAACCCGACACCCCGGTAGAGCGTGTCGAGATCGAATTCGAGATGATGCACGTCTGCCCGCCGCAGACGGCACCTGATTTCATCCGCGTGTCGCCCTTGGCCGATGCTGCGGGTTGGGTCGATGTCGACCAAGCGACTTTGCGTCACAAGACCTTTGATAACATCTGGGCGCTTGGTGATGTGATGAATGCGCCGAACGCCAAAACCATGGCCGCCGCGCGCAAGCAGGCCCCTGTCGTGGCTGATAACATCATCGCTGACATGGCCGGACATACCGCCAAAAGCCAATATGACGGCTATGGGTCATGCCCGCTGACAGTGGAACGCGGCAAGATTGTTCTGGCCGAATTCGGCTATGGCGGCGTATTGTTGCCCAGCTTTCCCAAAGCGGTCATCGACGGCACAAAGCCAAGCCGCGCGGCGTGGTTCCTGAAAGAAAAAATCCTGCCCCCGATGTATTGGCAAGGCATGTTGAAAGGGCGCGAGTGGCTGGCAAAGCCCGAAGCCCTGACAGCGAAGATTGATTAGGATCAAGCGCGACAGACCCCGCTTAGGGGATGAACCTAACAGGCCGGGGTATTAATCTCGGTCTGCCACCCAATTACGAAAGTCGGCGCGACAATGCCCCAGAACCTGTCCAAATACCTGCCAATCCTAGACTGGGGGCGCAGCTATAATAAAGCGGCCCTGTCCAACGATTTGATGGCCGCTGTGATCGTGACGATCATGTTGATCCCCCAATCACTGGCCTATGCACTGTTGGCCGGTCTGCCGCCCGAGGCAGGGCTTTATGCGTCGATTGTCCCTATCATTCTATATGCCATTTTTGGCACCAGCCGTGCCTTGGCCGTGGGGCCGGTCGCGGTTGTGTCACTGATGACGGCTGCGGCTTTGGGCAATATCGCGGATCAAGGCACGATCGGCTATGCCGTTGCGGCGCTGACGCTGGCGTTCCTGTCTGGTGCGATCTTGCTGGCGATGGGGCTTTTCAAGCTGGGGTTTCTGGCCAATTTCCTGTCCCATCCGGTGATTGCGGGCTTTATCACCGCCTCGGGTGTCATTATCGCGGCCAGCCAGATCAAGCATATTCTGGGCATCAGCGCGTCGGGTGAGAACCTGATCGAACTTATTCATTCCATTCTGACCCATCTGGGGGAAACCAACTGGATCACCCTGGTCATCGGTGTGTCGGCGACGGGGTTTTTGTTTTGGGTGCGCAAAGGGCTAAAGCCGCTTTTGAAATCCAAAGGGTTCAGCGCAGGTGCGGCAGATGTCGCGACCAAAGCCGGGCCAGTGGCTGCGGTCGTCCTGACAACCGTGGTGGTGTGGCTGTTCGGTTTGTCCGGTCACGGTGTGCGCATTGTGGGCGCAGTCCCGCAAAGCCTGCCGCCGCTTACCCTGCCTGATTTTTCATTCGATCTGATGGGCGCGCTGTTGCTGCCCGCGATCCTGATCTCGGTCATCGGCTTTGTTGAATCGATTTCGGTCGCCCAGACCTTGGCCGCGAAAAAGCGCCAGCGGATCAATCCCGATCAGGAACTGATCGGTCTGGGCACTGCCAACCTTGGCGCGGCCTTTACCGGCGGTTTTCCTGTAACGGGCGGTTTTTCCCGTTCCGTCGTTAACTTTGACGCAGGCGCGGAAACCCCTGCGGCGGGTGCCTTTACAGCAGTTGGTTTGGCCATCGCCGCCCTTGCACTGACACCGCTGGTGTTTTTCCTGCCGCAAGCCACCCTTGCCGCCACGATCATTGTGGCTGTGTTGACGCTGGTTGATTTCAGTATCCTCAAAAAGTCGTGGAACTACTCCAAAGCCGATTTCGCAGCCGTTCTTGCCACGATGTTGATCACTTTGGGCAGCGGTGTTGAATTGGGTGTGACCTGCGGTGTTGTGCTGTCGATTCTTCTGCATCTCTATAAAACCACCCGCCCTCATATCGCCGAGGTAGGGCAGGTGCCCGGCACGCAGCATTTCCGCAATATCCACCGTCACAGTGTTGAAACCGACCCGACTATCCTGACGTTGCGCATCGACGAAAGCCTGTATTTCGCCAATGCGCGGTTTCTTGAGGATTACATCTATGACCGGCTGGCGGGTGATCATGCGATCAAACATGTTGTGCTGATGTGTTCAGCCATCAACGAGATCGACTTTAGTGCGCTGGAATCGCTTGAGGCCATCAATGCGCGCCTCAAGGATATGGGCATCAAGCTGCACCTGTCCGAGGTCAAAGGCCCCGTGATGGACCGGCTGCAAAAACAGCATTTCATCGCGGACCTCACCGGCAAGGTGTTCTTGTCCCAGCACTCCGCATTCGATGCGTTGAAAAAATCCGCCGCCTAAGATACATCCATTTGCAAGTTTATTTCTGATCGCTACAACTGGTCCCGACATCCCCTGCGCAACAATGTTTCGCAGGGGGATATAGGAACCAGATCAGGAACAAGCGATGATACCGATCAACCCACCCGCACCCGCGATCACGCCCACCAAAACGATTGTCGAGGTCGTGCGCGCCAATGCCCAAGCCCACCCCGACAAACTGGCGCTGGTGTGCGAGGGGCAGCAGGTGAACTGGGGCGCGTTCAACACCCGGATCAACAAGATTGCCAATCTTGTCCTGTCGATGGGTGTGAAAAAGGGCGACAATATCGCGATCATCTCGCCAAACTCGATCCCTTATGCGGAACTGTTCATGGGTATCCTGCGGGCAGGGGCCTGTGTGACGCCGCTGTCGACGATGGCATCGCCCGAGGCATTGGAAAAGATGCTGACCGATTGCGGAGCCCGCGCGATTTTTGTGGCAAAGCAATATCTTGATCTGGTCCATGGGTTCGTGACCGATCTGGATATCGCCCGCTTTGCGATTGATTTCGACGATCCCGCGTTCGACGCTTTTGACGCGGCGGTCGAGGCGGCGGATGATACCGACCCGAACATCCCGCTGGACATGTCGGATGCGTTCAACCTGATCTATTCGTCCGGCACCACCGGCACCCCAAAAGGCATCTTGCACAATCACTGGATGCGGGCCGCGCAGATGGACCGTGTGTCGCCCAACGGCTATGATGACAACGCGCGCACGCTGCTGTCGACGCCGCTCTATTCAAACACCACAATCGTATCTTTCCTGCCCACGCTTTATGGCGGATCGACCGTTTATCTGATGCCGAAATTCGACGCCCGCGGGTATCTTGAGATCGTTGAACGCGAGAAAATCACCCACACGATGCTGGTGCCTGTCCAGTATAAACGCATCATGGAAATCCCCGATTTCGACAGCTTTGATCTGTCCTCCATGCGGGTCAAATTTTCGACCTCTGCACCGCTGCGCGCGGATGTGAAGGCCGATGTGCTGGCGCGGTTCCCCGGCAAACTGCTTGAATATTACGGCCTGACCGAAGGGGGCGGTGTCACGGTTCTGAATTCGGCCGAGCATCCGGACAAACTGCACACAGTCGGGCAACCGGCACCCGGCAACGAAATACGCCTGATTGATGAGGCCGGGAACGAAGTCGCCCAAGGCCTGGTCGGAGAGATCTGCGGCCGCGGGCCCACCATGATGGCGGGGTATTTCGGGCGCGATGATCTGACCGCCGATTACATCTGGCGCGATGCCGGGGGACAGGTGTTTTTCCGGTCCGGTGACATGGGCCGCTTTGACGAGGACGGGTTTCTGATCCTGTCGGACCGCAAGAAAGACATGATTATTTCGGGCGGGTTGAACATCTATGCCGATGACCTTGAACTGGTGCTGCTGGCCGACCCCGATGTGACCGACGCTGCCGTGATCGGGGTGCCGTCCGATGCATGGGGTGAAACGCCCTATGGTCTGGTGGTGTTGCGCGACGGGGCCTTGCGCACTGCCGAACAGATCTGCGCCGATGCAAATGCCAAGCTGGGCAAAAGCCAGCGGTTGTCAGCGGTAGAGGCCCGCGAAGCCTTGCCGCGCAGTTCGATCGGGAAGATCCTGAAAAAAGAACTCCGCATCCCGTTTTGGGAAAATGCGAAAACCTGATCCAAAGGAATATGCCGTGACTACGCCAAATGATACGCCGATGAACGGCGCTGAAAGCCTTGTGAAAACCCTGCTCGATAGCGGGCTTGATACCTGTTTTACCAACCCGGGCACGTCCGAGATGCATTTCGTTGCCGCCCTTGACCATGTGCCCGGCATGCGGTCGATCCTTGTGCTTCAGGAAGGGGTCGCAACCGGTGCCGCTGACGGGTATTTCCGTCTGGCGGGCAAACCGGCCTGCACCTTGCTGCATCTGGGGCCGGGTTTGGCGAACGGGTTGTCCAACCTTCACAACGCGAAAAAGGCCGGGTCCGGCGTGGTGAATATTGTGGGCGAACATGCGGTCAGCCACATTGAACTGGACGCGCCCCTGACATCCGACATCGAAGGGATCGCGGCCCCCGTTTCCCATTGGGTGCATACGTCGCTGTCATCGACCGATGTCGGTGCGGATGCGGCAAAGGCGGTCCATGCCGCCAATGTGGCACCGGGTCAGGTAGCCACCTTGATGCTGCCCAGTGACACCGCGTGGAACGAGGGGGGCAAAGTCGCACAGCCGATCCCCGCAGCCCCCAGACCCGCCTATGACCAAACGGCACTGGAAAACGCCATCGCGGCACTATCCGGCCCCGACAGTTTGCTGTTGTTGGGTGGTGCGGCATTGGACGAACATACCTTGGAAACAGCGGGGCGTATTGCGGCGAAAACCGGCTGTTCGTTGCTGTGCGAATGGGCCAATTCCAAGCTCGAGCGCGGGGCAGGGCGGGTCGTGATCAACCGCGTGCCGTACCCTATTGATCAGGCGCTCAAGGCGCTTGCGCCGTACAAGCGGATCGTTCTGGTCGGTGCCCGTGCGCCCATCGGGTTCTTTGCCTATCCGGAAAAACCCGCCATCCTGACGGCAGCGGGCACCGAAATCATCGATCTGTGCAAAACATCCCAAGACATCACCGCCGCGCTGGCTGCGCTGTGTGACGGGGCCGGTGCGCAGGATGCAGCACCCGCCAATGTCGCCGACGCTGTTGTTCCGGATAAACCGACAGGCCCGCTTGACCCCGATGGCATCGCCAAGGTTCTGGGGCGCATGATCCCCGAAAACGCCATTGTCGTGGACGAGGCGATTACCACAGGGCGGGCGTTCTTTCCCGTCACCGCAGGGGCCGCCAAACATACCTGGTTGAACAACTGCGGTGGGTCCATCGGCTATGGCTTGCCCGTTTCAATCGGTGCTGCGGTGGCGTGTCCTGATCGCAAGGTACTGGCCTTGGTCGGGGATGGCAGCGCGATGTACACCATTCAGGCATTGTGGACGATGGCGCGCGAACAGCTGGATGTGACGATCGTGATTTTCGCCAACCGCGTCTACAAAATCCTGCGCGGGGAATTGACCAATGTCGGTGTCAGCAATGCAGGCCCCAAGGCGATGGACATGCTGTCGCTGGATCGCCCGACGCTGAAATTCGTCGAGATGGCCCAGTCGATGGGTGTCGAGGCAACCCAAGTCACGGATTGCGAGGCGCTGGAACTGGCGATTGAAACCGGGCTGGCGACCAAAGGCCCCTATCTGATCGAAGCCGTGCTTTAAGCGAGCTTATGTAAGCAACAAAAAAGCCCCCCGCCTCCATAGGAAGCGGGGGGCTTTTTTCTGTCGCGCGGGCTTAGCGGTCTGCGCCGCCCTCTGCATCATCCGCATCATCGCTGTCAGGCACATCATCGCTTTCGATCCGCTTTGTCTCGTGCTTTTTCGCGGATGGCGTTTTTCGTTTCTCGGGGCCTTCGATCTTGAACGGTTGCGTGCTGCCGTCCTTGTTTTCGCCCAGCCAGATGGTTTGCTGCGGGAAGGGGATTTCAATGCCGCGTTCATCGAACACTGCCTTGAGGTAGCCGTTGAAACTGCGGCCAATGCCCCATTGTTTGCCGGGCTCTGTCTTGATCCGCGTGCGCACAACAACGGCACTGTCGCCCAAGGATTGCACGCCGAACCATTCCAGCTCTCCCATGATGTTCTCGGCGACTTCGGGCTCGTTTGCGGTCATCCGCTCAAAGGCCTCGAACATGGCGTCCTTAGCCTCTTCGACGTTCTCGCGGTAAGCGATGCCCATGTCCGTCACCGTATAGGCAAAACCGCGCATGTAGTTGCTGACCATATCCACCGTGGAAAACGGGATCATGTGGAACGCGCCTTGTACATCACGCAAGGAAACCGACCGCACCGACAGCTTTTCGACGGTGCCGGTGGTGCCGCCAACGGTGATCACATCGCCCACGTTGATGACGTTTTCAAACTGGATGAAGATGCCGGTGATGATGTCCTGCACCATCTTTTGCGCACCGAAACCGATGGCCAGACCCAAAACCCCGGCGGATGCCAGCAGCGGCCCGATATCCAGACCGATTTCGCTTAGCACGAACATCAGCGTCAGGATCGCCAGCGCAATCGTTGCGGCATTGCGCATCAGCGTCAGCAATGTCGTCTCTCGGGATGTGGGGACAGCACCGTATTCGGGGTTCAGTTTGTAATCAACGAAAGACGTCAGCGCCAGCCAGATGGCAAAGGCGACTGTCAGGATCGCACCGACCGAGATCAGCGCGGTTGTCATCGCCAACCCGATCTGGCTTTCGAGCCAGCCCTTCAGGTCAATCATGCCGATGACATCCAGCGTGAACATCAGCACACAGATCAACAGCACCAGGCGCAGCAAACTGAATGCACGCGGCACGAAGGTGTTGATCCGGCGTTCGAGCAAGGGCAGCTTTTCGTTGATGTCTTGGGGCAGCGAAATCCCGCGGTGCACCGCACGGGCCAGCAAACCCGACAGCAGCGCGGCCAGAATGATCGCGGCCAGAATTTTCCCCGACCCGACAAGGGCGTTCAGCGTCACGTCCGCAGGCTGGGTCATCACCACAATGAACATCGCGGCGATATACCCCAGAACGATCCAGTGCCAGATCCCGGCCAGCCCGCGCAACAGGCGGATGATCGCGCCTTGCTTGCGGTGGTCTGTGATGACGGGTTGTTCGGCAGGGTCTGCGGCCAATTGCGGCTCTGCCTCGTCTTGCAGCCAACGGGTCACGTCAGCACGGCGGCGCAGCACGATATAGACCAGATACAACAGCACCAAGACAGACAGCACCGCAGACACGCCGGACCCGGCGGCTGTGTTGACGCTTTGGTTGATGATCGGCACGATCAGCAGCTGGCCATAGCCCAGAACGCTGACAACGATGCTGAGGTAACGCGTCAAAACCCGCGCTGCGAAATCGCTGACCGGCACAATCCGCAGACCCGAGGCAACGGGGGACAGGAAGGCGCGGATGATGACCTTGGTCAGTTCGACCAGCAGGAATGCGTTCAGATACATGGATTGCCGGATGCCGATTTGCCCGAAATCGCCGACAGCAAAAATGGTGATCAGATAGCCCGCCGCCCATGCGAAAATCACAATGAAGGCGTCCAGCAGGTTGGACCCGATGAACAGGCCGATCGACCCCAAGACCCCGACATCTTCGGCCTTGCGCCCCATCCTTGCGTATAGATGGCGGGCAAATCGGCGCAGAGTGACAAAAAAGAGGATGGTGATCGCGATGACCGTCAACAGCCCGGGGATCGCCTCAAGCAGCACCGAAAGCTCGGCCCCGCTCAGGCCGGAAAACACACCGCCGCCGCCCTTGAGAGACGCCCAGAATGCAGTGACTGTCCCGACGGTCTCTTGCCCCACTTCCTGAGTGATCAGCGCGATTTGCCGACCGATGGAAATGCCATTTTCATCCGCCGCATCAACGATGGCTTCCGGGGTGACAGGGGCCTCTGGTGTGGCGTCCGGTGTCACGGTTTTTTCCAGATCGGCAATCAGTGCGGCGCGGGCGGTGTCATCTTTGAGAACCTCAAGCAGGGTCGCTAGGGGCGTCTTGTCTGCCTCAGCGGGGCTTTCGGTGCTGGTCTCGCTGGCCTTGGTGGATTTGACGCCCGGATACAGCGATTGCGCCTGTGCGGCAAATGGTGCGAGGAAAAATAGCCCAAGGAGAAGAACCGCCCCGATAAGCTTCGGAATAATGCTCGAAGTGGCATCAGCTTTGGAAAGGTTCGTCATGGGGTCTCTTTTCTTAACAACTGTGGGCCCGACGGATGGCGTCTTGCCTACCCGCTCGAGTGGACTGACGTCTTATGGGGGGTGTTTGTTCCAAAGAAAAGTGAGTTGATTTGCATGATACCAAATGATTTCGACGCAAAAAGCCCGTTTTGATCCACAATCGACGATTTTGGCAGGGTGAATATTCACGGGCGCGCGCTGCAAACGGTGGCAGCAAACGCGGGGTGTTCGGTGCAGCCGGATGCCACTTGCAGGACGGTCGCAATGAAAAAGCGGGCGTTGGGTAAACGCCCGCTTTTCAGCTATCGGCGGTTTGCAATGGGTGGCGATCACCCCGTGCAGTTACGCCTTGTCTTTAGACAGGTAGCCAAAGATTTGATCCTTAAGCAGCATCCGTTCTTTGCGCAGTTCCAACAGATGTTCATCCGATGTTGGTTTCACATTTGTTTCGGCGGCATGTACGGCCCGGTTGGCCACGTGATATGCATCATGCAGCTTTTCGAAATGCGCATCGGTGCGGCAGAGTTCTTGCATCTTGGCGACATATTCAGGAAATTCCGCAGCAAGTTCATGTGGCGTATTCGACATTTACGATCTCTCAATTCAGGTTTGTGCGTGCTCTGCCCGACACCAGGTGAGGGTCAGAACACGGGTTAACTGGCGGCAGGCCCAGACAGTGAAACAAGGGCCATGATCCAAAGATCAAATCCCGTTTTGCGACGTCTTTGGGGGATTAACGCAAACGTCCACATGCCTGTTCTGCCAGTGAAAGGATGCCATGGTTTTAGGCCAGATACTTTGACCTGCATCAATTTTGACCAATGCGATCATAGACATGGCACCTGAATGGCCAATAATATTATACCCGACTAATTTTGTCGGGTTGACATACCCGACTGATTTAATCAGATATGGGGCCAGTCACGTCATTCCGGTACTGAATCGGTCTGGCCAAAGTTAAACTACGCGAGGTCCGCAAGATGCTATTCAAGACGCCACCAACTGCCGGGAACACCGGCTTGGCCCAACGTGTTGAACAGTGTTTGGCATCACGTCATGCCGCGTTCCGCTTTCAAATCTTGGCGGTTTCAGGCTGTGCCTTCATTGCGGCACAGCTGGCATGACCGTCGGACAATTGCCGCCGCAGGTCCCGCATACGCCTGCCTTGCCGACCTATAACGCCCGTGACCTGACGCAGAGCGGTGAGCTGGCGCAGATCGTTCTGGAAGGTCAAATCTATACCCTGCGGATCACGCGGGCTGGCAAGTTGATTTTGACGAAATGACACAGCCAGCAAATAATCGCGGCGGTGCGCCAGTCGGCTTTGTGATCGAACTGGATCAGATCGAAGCCGCTTCCGTCATTTTCCTGAGGCTCTGGTCAGACGGGCCTGATGCGCAAGCCAAGGTCTGGAATGACCTGTCAGCGGCACTTGGGCCCGATCGGGGCCGCAAGGCGCTTCAGTCGTTCGAACAACTGTGCAGCTTGTGCACCCGTTACGGGCGCAGACCGCTGATGCGCCATTCGGTCCAGTGCAAATGCCTTGGGGCTGATGAATCCTGCTTTGCCAACTTCATCGCATCGGCTGCGGATGGCGATCACGAAGATGCCATGTTGATTGCGACATTGCTGGTGCGGGCAGATGTGGCCCCGCTCATCCTGTCATGCGCTGTCGATTTCGGACTGGCGCTCAAGCGGATGCATCTGACACCCGCGCCGGCCCCGACACCTTGCACACCTACATTACACTAAAGGGACAGACCCATGAAAACGATGAAACTGATGACGGCTTTGGCCGCGGTCGCCTTGGCCACACCGGCACTGGCCGTTGAAAAGACGGATGTGCTGAACACCTATGTCTCCATCGCGGCCGCCAATTACCAAGACAGCCTGATTACAGCGCAACGCCTGCAAGCCGCCGTCAATACATTGCTTCAGGCACCATCCGCCGAAAACCTGACCGCAGCCCGCGCGGCCTGGCTGGCGGCGCGCATTCCCTATCAACAGACCGAAGTGTACCGCTTTGGCAATCCGATCGTTGACGATTGGGAGGGCAAGGTGAACGCATGGCCGCTGGACGAGGGGCTGATCGATTATGTCGATGCGTCCTATGGCGGGGCATCGGACGAGAATGAATTCGCGGTTCTCAACGTGGTTGCCAGCCCCAAATTCACATTGTCCGGCGCGGAAATTGATGCAACCGACATCACGCCCGAATTGCTGTCAGACACCCTGCACGAGGCGGACGGCGTCGAATCCAACGTGGCAACCGGATACCACGCGATTGAATTCATGCTCTGGGGGCAGGATTTGAACGGCAATGACCACGGCGCGGGCAACCGGCCCTGGACAGATTACGCTATGGGTGATGACTGCACCAACGGCAACTGCGACCGCCGGGGCGCATATCTGAAAGCGGCGACTGATCTGCTGGTATCCGACCTGGAATATATGGTCGCGCAATGGGCCAATGACGGTGCCGCGCGCACCACGCTTTTGGCCGATACCGATGCTGGGCTGGCGGCCATGCTGACCGGCATGGGGTCGCTGTCCTATGGCGAACAAGCGGGCGAACGGATGCGCCTTGGTCTGATGCTGAACGACCCCGAAGAAGAGCATGACTGCTTTTCCGACAACACCCACAACAGCCATTTTTTCGACGGTATGGGCGTTCAGAACGTCTATCTGGGTGAATATGTGCGCGTCGATGGCACGCTTGTGACGGGGCCGTCCCTGTCTGACATGGTCGCCGAAACAGATGCCGCCCTTGACGCTGAAATGCAGGGCAAGCTGAGCACAACAATGATGGCGCTTGGCCGGATCAAAACCGCCGCCGAGACTGGTTTTTCTTATGACCAGATGCTCGGGCGCGGCAATCAGGGCGGCGAGGCGCTGATCATGGGCGGTGTAAACGGCCTGATTGATCAAACCCGATCCATTGAACGGGTTGTTAAGACCCTTGGCCTTGATCAAATCGCGTTCGAGGGGTCGGACAGCCTTGATGACCCTAACGCGGTTTTCCAGTAATTCCATCCGTCAGTCAAAAATAATCAAGAATCTCAGGACAATAACAATGAAAACGACACTCGTTTTGGCAACGCTTTGCGGCGTTGCTTTGGCAAGCACTTCGGCAGTCGCACAAGACTCCGGTTTCGAATGGGAAGGCAGCATCGAGATCGGCGTTGACAGCACGCTATCATCAGATGACCCGACCGCGGAACTGACAGACGCCTATATCTTGATCGAGGCCGCGTTCGAGGCGGCATTGACCGACCGCATCAAGGCCTTTGGTGGGCTGACGTTTGAATCGGTCTCTGACCCGGTCGCCAGCCGCCAGTTCGGTGACTTGGGGCTATATGTCAGCGAATTGGGGCTGCGCTTTGATCTGGGCGGGGCCGTCGTCTCGGCCGGTAAGATGAGCCCGATCTTTGGTGTGGCGTGGGACGCGGCAACGGGCTTTTATGGCACATCGCTGGCTGGTGATTACGAACTGGCCGAGATGATCGGCCTGACCGTTGATACACCCGTGGCCAGCACCGGTGGCGTGCTGTCCTTTGCGGTGTTTTATGCCGATGACAGTTTTCTCAGTGACAGCATCGGGTCCAAGCGTGGCCGTAATTCTGTTGCCGCTGGCGGGGTCGGAAACACCGGCAAGCTGAACAACTTTGCGATCCAGTACAGCCAGGAATTTGGCGAAACCACCGCATGGATCGGCGCGCGGCAATTGTCGGCAGGGGTTGGCGATGTGTCGGATGAAACCGGCGTTGTCGGGGGGCTGGCCCATGATTTCGGCAACGGCTTTGACGGTATCGTCGAGGTCGCGCATTTCAACGGTGCGGGTGGTCTGAACCAAAACGCGACCTATGCGACTTTGGGCGGTGCCTATGGCACGGGCGATTGGACGTTCTCGTCGACTGCGACGCTGGTTGACACTCAAAGCGGCACCGACAGCATGATCGCCCTTGGCGTTGATCGTGCGCTGTCCGAACGGGCCGAAATCAACTTTGGCCTGGCGCGTTTTGACGTGGGCGGGGTCAAATCCACAGCCGCGGGTCTGGCCGCGGTTGTATCGTTCTAATAAGGCGTCGATGTTTGCCTGCACCAAAACCACCTGTCAGATCGGGCCAGACAAGGTCGATCCCGTCTGGCTGGTGAATGGGCGGGCAATCCTCATTTGAAACAAGAGCAGTGAAAAAGAAATGCCCGACTTGTCAGTTCAAAAAACAATGATGCTTGGATGTGGGGCGATCATGGCGGCGGTTCTTGGGGTTGCCGCCATTGCCGGTGAAAAATCATGGAACCTTGGTGATCCGCATTTGAATGTGATCCCCAGAACCGCGCAAGAAACCGCGCGCATCGCGGCAGTGACGGCCCTGACCTCTGATTTCTCGGCCCCCCAGCGGTTCGAAGACAAACCCGCCGGTGCCGCCACAGTGCGCGCGCGCAGGGATGCGGATGCTTTCTCGCAACCGTCCGGCAACATCAGTTTCAAAGACGAACTGACCTTTAAAATGGGCAACGGATTGTTCCGCAAGCTCTGGGTGTCCTCGCCGTCCTCGACATTGGCATCAGACGGGCTGGGGCCATTGTTCAATGCGCGGTCCTGCCAGCGCTGCCATTTGAAAGACGGGCGCGGACATCCCCCCGAAAACGCGCAGGACAACGCGATTTCTATTTTTCTGCGCGTGTCGATCCCCGGCACCCCCAATGACGCGATGGCTGATATCCAAGGGTATTTCGCGACCCTGCCTGACCCGACCTATGGCTCGCAGTTGCAAGACTTTGCCGTGCAGGGGCACAAGGCGGAATACAGCCTTGGCATCACCTATCACGAACTGCCCGTGACATTGGCGGACGGCATGGTCGTCACCCTGCGTGCGCCGACATATTCGGCCGATCATCTGGGCTATGGCCCGTTGCACCCCGACGCGATGTTCAGCCCGCGTGTCGCGCCGCAGATGATCGGCCTTGGTCTGCTCGAGGCGATCCCCGCGCAGGATATCCTTGCGGGCGCTGATCCCGATGATCTGGACGGCGACGGCATTTCCGGTCGCCCCAATGTGGTGATGTCGTCGGTGCACACCCAGCCGATGTTGGGCCGTTTCGGGCTCAAGGCCGGGGCCGCCACCATTCTGGAACAATCGGCTGCGGCGTTTTCCGGCGACATAGGCATTTCATCGCCCTTGCACGTGGCGGGGGCAGGGGAATGCACAGCGGCGCAAAGCGTTTGCCAAGATGCCATTCACGGCGACAGTGATGACCGTGTGTACGAGATCGACGCCGAAGGGCTGGATCTGGTGGCTTTCTACAGCCGCAATCTGGGCGTTCCAGCGCGGCGCGGGGCGGATGACCCTCAGGTCTTGCGGGGCAAGAGACTGTTCTATGAAACAGGCTGCACGGCCTGCCACACACCCAGCTTTGTGACCCACCGACTGGCAGACCAGCCAGAGCAAAGCTTTCAACTGATCTGGCCGTTTACCGATATGTTGCTGCATGATATGGGCCCTGGTCTTGCCGACAACCGCCCCGAGGCCCGCGCATCGGGCAGCGAATGGCGCACCCCCCCATTGTGGGGCATCGGCCTGACGCAACAGGTCAGCGGACACAGCTATTTCCTGCATGACGGGCGCGCGCGATCCATTCTTGAGGCCGTGCTGTGGCATGGTGGCGAGGCGCAAGCCCAACGTGATACTGTGATCGAGATGCCAACCAAAGATCGTGACGCCCTTATCGCCTATCTGGAGAGCTTATGAAACGCATTCTATTGACCGCATTGGTTGTCGCAGCACCTTTTGTGGCGGCTGCACAATCGAGCGATCCGGTGGCGGCCAAGGTGATCGACACGCATATCCTGCCCCGGTTTGAAACCTTGGCGGACACCTCGGACCAGTTGGCCCAGGCGGCCACGGCCGATTGCACGCCAGCGTCTGAACCCTTGCGGGCGGCCTATGGCGATGCGTTTGACGCGTGGGTTTCTGTCAGCCACTTGCGCTTTGGCCCGACAGAGGTGAACGACCGCGCCTTTGCCTTGGCGTTCTGGCCGGACAGTCGCGGTGTCACCCCCCGCACGTTAAGCACCCTGATCGCAGAGCAGGATCCGGTGATCGCCACGGCACAGGAATTCGCCAAAGTGTCGATTGCTGCGCGCGGGTTTTATGCGCTGGAATTTCTGCTTTATGATGACGTGCTTGGCGCGGCTGGCGACCCTGCCTATCACTGCGCATTGGTGCAAGCCGCCGCCGCAGATATCGCCGTGACAAGCGCTGCAATCCTGACCGATTGGCAGGGCGATTACGCGGCCCGCTTGCTGAACCCCGGCCCAACCGGCACATACCGCTCGCAAGAGGAAGTCTTGCAAGAACTGTTCAAAGCGTTGACGACCGGATTGGAATTCACCTCGGATACGCGCTTGGGGCGGCCCTTGGGCAGTTTTGACAGGCCGCGCCCGAACCGTGCCGAAGTCTGGCGCTCGGGCCGGTCTGCGCGCCATGTCGCGCTCAGCCTCGAGACGCTTGAAAACCTGATGGTACTTTTGGCGGGGGGCAATGCCGATCTGGTGGCACGGTCCGAACAGGCGTTCGATACGGCGCTGTCGCAGATTGAAGCTCTGGACGATCCGGTGTTTGCAGGGGTAGCCGCGCCACAGTCGCGGTTGAAGGTCGAAGTCGTGCAGCAATCTGTTGATGCCATCCGCGATATCGCCCGTCAGGAACTGGGGCCGACATTGGGTGTGGCAGCAGGCTTTAACGCGTTGGACGGAGATTGATATGCAAGCCAACCGGCGGCGGTTTTTAGGGGGCTTGCTGGCAGCAGGTCTGGTCCCGAAACCCACTTGGGCGGATGCGGGCGGCCCGGCCTATCTGGCCGCAGCGGCAAAGCCTGACGGGTCATTTGCCCTGTGCGGGATCGGCGCGGCGCTGGATATTATCTTTGAAATTCCACTGCCCGCGCGGGGCCATGCCGCCGCAGCCCATCCGACCCGCCCCCAAGCCGTTGCATTCGCGCGGCGGCCGGGCACCTTTGCGATTGTGATTGACTGCGCGTCAGGCGCGGTCAAGGCAGAGCTTCATTCCCCGCAAGGGCGGCATTTTTATGGGCATGGGGCGTTTTCCCAAGACGGCGACTGGCTGTTCACAACCGAGAATGATTTCGAACTCGGGCGTGGACGCATTGGCGTTTGGGACGTCAACAAAGGCTATACCCGCGCCGGCGAAGTCGACAGCGGCGGGGTTGGGCCGCATGATATCAAGCGGCTGCCCGGATCGGATATTCTGGTCGTTGCGAATGGCGGGATCGACACCCATCCCGATTCAGGGCGCGTGAAACTGAACATCGCCACGATGCAGCCCAACCTGACCTATCTGGATCAGGGCGCAATCATCGAGGTCGCAAAGCTGCCAGCCGAGATGCACAAAAACTCGATCCGGCATTTGGCCATCGGGCCAGACGGGCAGGTGGCATTCGGGATGCAATGGCAAGGCGAAGGTGAGGCCGCAGCGCTTGTCGGGCTGCACCGGCAGGGTCAGGCGATTGACCTTATTCACCTCGCCGAGGATCAGGCCCGCAGGCTGGATGGCTATATCGGCAGCATCGCCTATTCCCGCAACGGCAAGGTCATCGCCGTGACATCACCCCGCGGCGGTGTTTTGCATCTGTATGATGCGGAACGGCTGGTGCTGGATCAGGTGTACGGGATGCAGGATGTTTGCGGTGTCGCAGCCCGGGATCGCGGGTTCGCGATAACGTCGGGCACTGGCGACATCGGCAGTCTTGCGGGCCAGGGTCCGGTCCTTGCGCATTCGGATGCGCTGCGGTGGGACAATCATCTGGTCGAGGTGTGACCGGCGGTTGAAAACCGGTCGGCGCAGAAAAATGGCGGGGCCATGTGCAGCCCCGCCAAAGGGTGTTTACTTCAGCAGTTCGGTCCAGATCGCGGTGTACAGATCGACTGCGGATTGTGGGCATGTCGGCAGGAACTTACCGCCCGCTGCGAATTCCGCAGGGGTGACGATTTCCGGCGCGGTTTTCATGTCTTCGGGCATGAACTCCTCTGACCCGGCAACCCCGTTTGCATAGCGTGCAAAGCTGGAAATCATCGCGGCGTTTTCGGGCTCAAGGATAAAGTTGATGAACTGATATGCCTCGTCCACGTTCTTGGCATCCGACAGCAGGGCAACCGAATCCATGAACAATGGATAGCCTTCCTTGGGGTAGCCATAGACGATGTCGGGGTTGTTGATCCGTGCCCGCATGGTGGAGCCGTTCCAGTTCACCGACGCCGCATAGTCACCCGAAGACAGCTTGTCTGTGGTGCCATAATCCATCGACAGCCATTTTGGTTTGGCGGCCATCATCTTGTCGCGGACCTTTTTCAGCAGCTCAAGGTCTTCGGTGCAGGCTTCGCCGCCCAGGTTGAAGATCGCCATGTTGATCACGTCGGTCATCTCGGGCACGACGTTGATCTTGCCGACCAGTTCCTCGGGCGGGTCCATGAACAGTTCGGATGTGTTCACGTCGCCGCCATAGACGGTTGTGTTCACCGCGATGCCAACGGAACCCCACTGCCATGGCACGGAATGTGTGCGGCCCGGATCCCATGGCACGTCTTTCCATTCGGCGGCAATGTTGCCGATGTTGGGGATCTTGGAATGGTCCAGTTCGGCGATCAGGCCTTTGCGGACATAGACCGGAATGTAGTTCGCCGATGGCACCACCAGATCGAAACCGGAACCACCCGCCTCGACCTTGGTGAGGGCGGTTGTGTTGCTGTCATAATCGGTGATCGTGACAGCGATGCCGGTTTGCGCGGTGAACTTTTCGATCATTTCGGGGCTGGTGTAGTTGCCCCAGTTGAACAGGTTCAACTCACCTTCGGCAAAGGCACCGATGGTACTGCCGATAAGGGCCGTGGTCGCAAATAGAAGGGTCTTCATATAGCTCTCCATTGTTGAAAATTTACGGGTTAGTCCCGCTTTTTGGTTACGAAAACAAAGACAGTCAGGATCAGGACAGTCAGGGCCAGCAGCGCGGTTGATATCGCGTTCACCTCTGGTGTCAGCGCACGGCGCAATTGGCCCAGCATATAGGTCGGCAGTGTATCTTGCCCTGCGGATTTTACAAATTCGGTGATGATGACGTTATCAAGCGAGATGATAAACGCCAGCATTGCGCCCGCGATGACCCCCGGCAGCAAGAGCGGCAGCGTGACATATCGGAAGGTCTGCCAGGGTGTCGCATAAAGATCGGCGGCAGCGGTTTCCATCGCCGTGTCCATCCCCTCGAGCCGGGCCTTGATCGGCAGATAGGCAAAGGGAATACAAAAGGCCGAATGGGCCAAGATCAGATAGCCCAACCCGGTGTAGCCCGTCGCAACCTTGACCGAGGAAAAGAAGATCAGCAGCGCAACCGCCGTCACGATTTCGGGCACCATCAGCGGTTGGTTGATGATGACATAGATCATCGTTTGCCCCGTGAACTTGCCCCGCCTTGTGGTGCCCAATGCCGCCATCGTCGCCACGGTGGTCGAGATAACGGAAGCCCAGACCGCGATGATCAGGGACCGGGCGGTCGCGTCCTGCACCGCTTCGTTTTTGGCGGCAACGGCGTACCATTCCAGCGAAAAGCCGCCCCATTGGTTGACGGAATCCCCGCCGTTAAACGAATAGATCACCAGCGTTATGATCGGCGCATAAAGCAGAACGAACGCAAGGATCGCGATAAACGTAAAGCCGGGCAGGGTGGTGACATCAAAAACGCGTGGTTTAGCCATTGCTATCATCCCGTGACGAGGCCCGCGTGTAGATGATCAGCGACACCAGTACGACCAGCAGCAACACTGTCGAAAGCGCCGCCCCCAAAGGCCAGTTTTGACCCTGGCCAAATTGCAATTCGATAAAGTTGCCGATCATCATGTTCTTGCCGCCCCCCAACACGCGGGGCGTGACATAGGCACCAAGGCTGGGAATGAACACCAGAATGGAGCCGGCAATGATACCCGGTTTGATGATGGGCAGGATCACCCCGCGCAACACCTGCCACCGCGAGGCATAAAGATCATAGCCCGCCTCGATCAGGCGGAAATCGAACCGGTCGATGGCAGCGTATAGGGGCAGAACCATCAGGGGCAAATACACATAGGTCATGCCGATCAGCACCGCCGTATCGGTGTACAGAATCTGGATCGGTTCCGAGATCAGGTTAAAGTGCATGAGGAAGGTGTTGAGGATACCTTGGTTTCGGATCACCTCCATGATCGCAAAGGTGCGGATCAGCAGGTTTGTCCAGAACGGAATGGTGATCAGAAACAGCCAGAACGCGCGCGATTTTGCGGGGCGGGTGGCGATAAACCACGCCGTGGGCAGGCCAAAGCCAAAGGTGATAATTGTTGTGGCGATGGACAGTTTCACCGACCTCCAGAAGATCGACAGGTTCGCATCGGCAAGGCTGACCGTCTGGTCAAAGATGTCGCGTTCAAACAAGACGCGGAACCAGCCTTCGCCGGACAAGATCCAGCGAACGCCGGAATAATCGCCCTTTTCCAAAAAGGAATACAGCGCGACGATCAACAGCGGCCCGCTTGCCGCCAGCACCAGCAGGATCAGCGCAGGCGCGGACAAAAGCCAGCCATCAAGCCCTTTGCTGCGGCGGGTTTTGCGGCGGCTCATGATTTCAGCACCTGCACGGCTTGCGCGTCGATGGCGATGCCGACCGTATCACCCACGTCAAAGGCACCGGATGACTTTGATTGAATGCGCGCGACCAGCGGGCTGCCGTCTTTCAATGTGATCGTATAGTGGGTGTCGGTGCCCATATAGATCGCTTCGGTGATTTTGCCGCTGATGCCGGTTTGGGTCGTTGTCATACTGACCTGTTCCGGCCGGATCGCCAAGGTCACCGCACCTGTTTCGCCCTGCAATGGCACGGCCAGCAGATCGCCGGTGCCGATCCGCACCTGATTGCCCTCGACGGTGGCATCCAGAAAATTGGTCTCGCCGATGAAATCCGCGACGAAACGGTTTACGGGGCGGTCATAGATATCGTGCGGGGTGCCGACCTGCAAAAGCGCGCCTGCCGACATGACGCCGATCCGGTCGGACATGGTTAACGCTTCTTCCTGGTCGTGGGTGACGAAAACAAAGGTAATGCCGGTTTCGGATTGCAGCCGCTTCAGTTCGCTTTGCATTTCCTTGCGCAGCTTCAGATCCAGCGCCGACAGCGGTTCATCCAGCAAAAGCACCTGTGGTTCAGGGGCCAAGGCGCGGGCCAGCGCCACCCGTTGCTGTTGCCCGCCGGACAGTTGTTGCGGCAAACGGTTTGCGAAATCCTCTAGCTTGACCAGCGCAAGCACGCGGTCGACCGCCTTGGCCACATCAGCCGCCGACGCGCCGCGCATTTTCAGGCCGAACCCGACATTCTGCGCGACCGTCAAATGGGGAAACAAGGCATAGGATTGGAAAACGGTATTGACCGGACGCTGATAGGGCGGGTCATAGGTAATGTCTGTGCCAGACAGATGGATGGAACCGCTTGTGGGCGTCTCGAACCCTGCGATACAGCGCAGCAAGGTGGTCTTGCCGCAGCCCGATGGCCCGAGCAGGGTAAAGAATTCACCCTTTTCGATGCTGATCGACACATCGCCAAGCGCCGTAACTGCGCTGGCCCCCGCCCCATAGATTTTTCCGACGTTGCGCGCATCGATTGCGATATCTGTGTTCACGTCTATTTCCCCTGCTGCGGCTTTCAGTTTGCGTTGGGCCCCGGCACTAAGCAAGGAAATCCGCAAGCATCTTTGGCCTTTGATGTTCCCATGGGGCTGCTTGCTCAAGTTCTGCGCAAAGCGCGATCAGCGTCGCGTCATCGCCGAAAGGTGCCGCCAGATGAACGCCAACGGGCAGGCCTTCATCTGTCCAGTGCAGGGGCACGGTTGCCGCGGGTTGGCCGCTGGCGTTGAACGCCGCACAGAACGGTGAATATTCGAAAACGCCGCCCTTACCCACGCGGTAGTTCTCGTAATCATCGCGGTCGTGGGTGAAGCGGCCAACAAGGGCAGGGGGTTCGGCCAGGGTTGCGGACAGGATGATATCAACGTCGTCGAATGCGGCTGCCATCTGGCGGCCATAGGCGTGGATTTTATTGACCGCCCCCAGATAGGCGGCACCGGAAATTTTGGATGCATAGGCCAAAGCACTGCGCGCCACGCCCTGAACATCGCCCTGACGCAGGTCGCGCCCTTTGGCCTTGAGGGTGTTTTCGATCCAAAGCGCTGTGCCGCAGGCGACGATCTTGGTCCAGGCGTGCATCATCCCTTCGTGGTCGGCCTGGGGGCAGCCGGGGGTCACGTGATGGCCCAAACCTTCGAGTATCCGCGCAGTTTTCAGCACGGCTTCCTTGCAGGCCGGATCAATGGCACCGCCGGTAAATGTTGTGTCACACAGCGCGATGCGCAGACGGCGCGGCGGGCGGATTATGGCTTGGCTATAGGACGTCTCCATCGCGGGGGCGGCATAGGGGGCACCGGCATCGGGGCCCGCGCAGGCATCCATCATCGTGGCATTGTCGCGCACCGATCGGGACAAAAAGCCGTCGATGGCCATGCCGCCCCAGCCTTCGCCCGCAGCAGGACCGTCAGGAAAACGGGCGCGCGTGGCCTTGAAACCGAACAAGCCGCAGCTTGACGCAGGGATGCGCACCGACCCGCCACCATCGGACCCGTGGGCCATCGGCACGATGCCCGCTGCCACCGCAGCGCCCGACCCGCCGGATGACCCGCCAGAGGTATGTGACAGGTTCCAGGGATTGCGCGTCGGCCCGCCGTAAACGCTGGATTCTGTGACCGGGCCGATCCCGCCTTCGGGGGATGTGGTGCGCCCGAAGGTGACAACGCCCGTGCTGCGCATCCGGTCGTAAATCGCGCTGTCATAGGTATAGTGTGTGTCTTTGAGCAGGTTGGACCCGCTATGCGAAGGGAAATCCTTCGCCTCGGCCCCGAGGTCTTTCATCAAGAACGGCACACCTTTGAAGGGGCCGTCGGGCAAACCCGCCTTGATCGCCTGGCGTGCTGTTTCTTCTTGCAACAACACAACCGCATTCAGTTGCGGATTAAACGCGGCAACCCGTGCCAATGCATCGTCGAGCAGTTCATCGGGGGATGCGGCACCGGATGCGACTTGCTGCGCCAGAAATGTTGCGTCGTCTTGATCATAGGTATCCATGTGCTGCACATCCTTTGCGGGCCGGTTCAGCAGATGGTCACAGCCATCGCTGTATCACTAAGGCTACCTTAGGATGATGCCACAAGAAGGCAATACGCGTTTTCGGATGTCGCCTGATACGGGGGCGGCCCTCGTTTCTGCCCGTGGCGGGCTGCGCTATTGCAGCCTTTGAGAGAATCGTGATGAATGCAAACCTGCGGCACAACGATCACGACACTGACCTTCGGAGACCTGATTTGGACCACTTTGACTATGTAATCGTCGGTGCAGGGTCGGCTGGATCTGTTCTGGCCAACAGGCTGACCAGCAGTGGCCAGTTCAGCGTTCTGCTGCTTGAGGCTGGCGGATCGGATATGAACCCCTGGGTCCAGATGCCCATCGGGTACGGCAAGGTCTATTACGACAAACGGGTCAATTGGAAATACACGACAGAGCCGGTTCCGGGCCTGAACGGCCAGCGGTCCTATTGGCCGCGCGGCAAGGTCTTGGGCGGATCAAGTTCGATCAACGCGATGGTCTATGTGCGCGGGCATCCACAGGATTATGCCGAATGGAACGCGGTGGCCCCCGGGTGGGGCTGGGACGACATTGAACCCGTATTCCGCCGCATGGAAAACTGGGACGGCCCGCAAAGCAATGCGCGCGGGGTCGGTGGCCCCTTGGCCGTGCATGACGTCACAGACGAGGTGCACCCGCTGACGCGCACCTATCTTGAAGGGGCCGCACAGGCGGATATCCCGACCAACCGCGACTATAACGGCCCCCACATGGAAGGGGCCTGTTGCTATCAGATTACAACCAAAGGCGGCTATCGCGCCTCTGCGTCGCGCAGCTATTTGAAGCCGGCCAGAAAACGCCCCAATCTTGAGGTCCGCACAAAGGCCCATGTCACGCGGGTCTTGCTGGATGGGACGCGGGCGACGGGGGTCGAATACCGGCAGGGCGGTCACACCCATAAGGTCGAGGCACGGGCCGAAGTGATCTTGTGCGGCGGCGCGATCAATTCGCCACAACTGCTGCAATTGTCAGGCATCGGGCCGGGGGGCGTGTTGCAACAGCACGGCATAGATGTGGTGTCGGACGCATCCCAGGTCGGGCGCAACCTCCAAGACCATCTGGGCAGCGATAACCTTTATGTCTCGCGCGTGCCCAGCTTGAACCAGGAACTGCGCCCGCTGTTGGGCAAGATCAAAGCGGCCCTGCATTATGCGATGTTGCGCAAGGGTCCGCTGTCATTGAGCCTCAATCAGGGGGGCGGGTTTGTGCGTGTCTCCGAGGCGTCAAAAGGGCCGGATTTGCAGCTTTATTTTTCGCCTGTCAGCTATACGCGTGCGCCTGTCGGCGTACGCCCCTTGATGAACCCCGACCCATTCGCGGGCTTTTTGATGGGGTTCAATCCGTGCAAGCCGACCAGCGTCGGGCATTTGCAAATCCGGTCGCCCGACCCGATGGAGGCCCCCGAAATGCAGCCGAACTATCTGGACACTGACCATGACCGCGCGATGATGCTGGCCGGTACAAAACTGATGCGCCAGATCGCGGGCACCGCCGCCATGCGGGCGGTCATCGAAAGCGAACTGTACCCCGGGCCGGATATTGTCAGCGATGATGATATCGTCGCGTATAACCGTCAAAAAGCGTGGACCGTCTTTCACCAATGTTCGACCTGCCGCATGGGCAGTGATCCTGCCGCCTCGGTCGTTGACGTGCACCTTAAGGTGCACGGCATTCAGGGATTACGTGTTGCCGATGCGTCGGTCTTTCCAACCATTCCCACGGGCAACACCAATGCACCGGCCATCATGGTCGGTGAAAAGGCATCCGACATTATTCTGGCCGATGCAAAGCGCTGAAAAGGACAACAGATGAAGCTGAAATCGATCGAGACTTTCACCACCCCCGATGTCGGCTTTGTGCGCGTCACAGCCGAGGACGGATCGCAAGGCTGGGGGCAGGTGTCGAGCTATCATTCCGATATCACCTGCCAGATTTTGCACCGGCAGGTCGCACCGCATGTACTGGACAAAGACACAACCGATCTGGATGACCTGCTGGATATCGTGGCCGAGCGTGAACACAAGTTTCCCGGCTCGTACTTGCGCCGCGCAATGGCCGGGGTGGATACGGCAATCTGGGACATGCGCGGCAAACAGCAGGGTAAATCCGTGGCCGAATTGCTCGGCGGCACACCGGGTTTGATCCGCGCCTATGCGTCCTCGATGAAGCGCGACATCACCCCCAAGGACGAAGCCGCCCGCCTGATACATCTGCGCGACACCCAAGGGTTCGACGCCTTCAAGGTCCGTGCCGGTGCCGAAGTCGGCCGCGACAAGGACGAATGGCCCGGCCGCACCGAAGAGATCATCCCGACAATGCGCCGCGCGCTGGGCGATGATGTTGATCTGCTGATCGACGCGAACAGCTGCTATTCGCCTGACCGCGCGATCGAAGTCGGGCACATGCTGCAAGACAACGGTTTCACCCATTTCGAGGAACCTTGCCCCTATTGGGAGTTGGAGCAAACCAAGCAAGTCACCGATGCCCTTGATATCGACGTGACCGGAGGAGAGCAGGATTGCGACCTGCCAACATGGAAACGGATGATCGATATGCGGGCCGTCGATATCGTGCAGCCCGATATTCTGTATCTGGGCGGGATCAGCCGCACATTGCGGGTTGCCAAAATGGCCGCCGCTGCCGGCTTGCCCGTCACCCCGCATTGCGCGAACTGGTCACTGGTTACGCTGTTCACGATGCACCTGCTGCGCGCGATCCCGAATGCCGGCAAATATCTGGAGTTTTCTATCGAGGGGCCGGATTATTATCCGTGGCAGTACGATCTGTTTGTCCAAAGCCCTTATGGAATCGAGAACGGCCAAGCCCGCGTGACCGATGCACCGGGCTGGGGTGTTGAAATCTCGCCCGATTGGCTGGCCCGCTCGGCCTATCAGATCAGCACGCTGGAATAGCGCTGCGTCTGTCGTCTCGGTTCAGCCTGTGGCCTTTTCTTGAAACCCTCAAGATTTAGCCAATAAAATCAGAGAGCAACCGGCGACAGACCGCCACAAAAGCCGATGAAAAAACGGTTTTGCAAATTAATGTAACAATTTTGAAAAAATCGGACAAAACCGCCTTGCAGCCCGCGCTCAACAGGGGTAGCACACCCCTGCGGGATGGAGCAGTCCGGTAGCTCGTCAGGCTCATAACCTGAAGGTCGTAGGTTCAAATCCTACTCCCGCAACCAAAATATAGCAATAAATCAAACGCTTAGAACCCGACTTAATCAGTCGGGCTTTGTGCGTTCGTTTCATGTCAACGCCATGTCAACGTTTGCCGAGTCGCACCCCCTGAAAAGACGTAGTCACTCATAATCATCCGCATTGGCAGGTAGCGGCTCGCATTCGCCAGCATTGACCCGTGCCGTTTAATCATTGGGTCGCATTTGATGCGTTTAGCTTATTCGATAAGAGGGGCGTCTGAGCTGATATCTTACCGTCAAAGGCAAATAGCCTTGAGCACAGCCCGTTTAGCCTCTACCGTTTACGAGAAAAGACAAGGTCTCGAAGATGCCCAATCAAGCTGAGAGCAATATCCCTGCAGGGTATGGTCGTCAGTTCCGTGAAGCACGCGCCTGGCAGGGATTAAGCTTAGAGGAGCTGGCACGCTTGGCCAGGAAGCTGTAGATGATGGCAAAAGCGACACATAAATGGGCGTTCAAGTCAACCATGCGCGCAGGCGCATACAACTGGAAGTCATCATCCAAGGCCATCGAGCGGCTAAAACTGGCAAGCTCCGAGATCCGAGCCGTTGCACGCGTCGATCCTTTGACGTCCGCTGAGGGAGTCATCGCGCTCGCCCAGCGCATCTGGCCCGCCTTCGAGCATATCGACACGTCCTCGGGCGCCCTTGGGACGGCTGTGCGGCGAACCCTCGACGAGGTGATCCCCGTCTTGATTGCTGCGCCGGCAGACGAAAGGACCCGGACGAAATGGCTCGAGCAGCTTCGTGAGGCGATCCTTGACGATGGCGTCGACTATTTGGCGCCGATTGCCGATCAGTTCGGCAAAATCGCCGCCTATCCTGTCTTGATGAACGAACATGCCGATCGCGATCTCAATCTCATCCACAATGTGTGGTCCGATCATACCCAATACGGGCATGTGCCCACGGCAACCCTGACCCTCTCCTGTCTGCTTGAAGCCGGGCGGTACGACGAGTTGTTGGCCCTTCTTGTTGTGAAAAAGACCCATCTTTGGTTTGATGAAAAATTTGGGGCAGAGGCTCTACGTCGTCAGGGGCGGGAAGACGATGCCTTGATCTATGCGGAGACGCTTTTGACGAATGAGCGCAATGGCTGGGGACGGCAGGAGATTGCGCGGTTCTGCGAAGGTATTTTGGTGCGACATGGACGCTCCGACGAGGCTTACTGTCGGTTTGGTCCTCCCAGCGCTTCGGGCAATACCTATCTCGCGATGTGGCGCGACCTGGTGAAACGCTATCCTGATATTGATGCACGCAGGATCCTCGAAGACCTGATCGCGACACAAGGCCAGAAAGGGAAGTGGTTCGCTGCGGCCAAGACGGCAAAGTATCTCGATCTGGCCCTCGACTGTGCGGCACAACCGGATGCTGCACCTGCAACGCTCATTCGGGCTGCGCGCGATTTTGCAATCAAAGACCCGGCTTTCGCTGGACAGGTTGGGCTCCATGCCATTGGTCATCTATTGTCTGGTCGGGGCTACGACCCAAGCCCGCTCGACATCGACGCGGCGGTGGGGCATGTCATGGCGGCCTCGGAGCGCCTTGGGAAATCAGACGAGGCAATTCAGGAGCTTGAAAGGCTGGCCGGGAATGCTGCGGCGGATGTAATGATGTCCGCGAGCCTGAAATCGAAACTGTCGGATATCGTAAAGGGCAGGACCAAAAAGCTGCGTAACATTTGAACACAAACCCCTCCAGCAAACTCGGGGCGATTCAGTATTTTGAATGCGATTTAACCGAACGCACTCTACTGTTCAACAAACCGAATGCCCGGCGATTTGGTTGCGACCGGCACCTCAGGCAACAACGTGATCCTTGGTCGGGTAAAGTACCCGGCCTTCACCATGTCGCAAAGCCGTGTCGTGGCCGATAGACGGAGCTTTTGAAACAGAGCTTCTGACAGCTGCTGTTGCAGATAGGCAGAATTATCACGCTGATTTCTTGGCACCACAATCACATTCAGAGAGACCTGTTGCTTTCCGCCTGAGATATGCTCGCGCACTTCGACCGCTGTATAGGGCGCAAAGGTATCCCCAAATGTAGCGACGATGGCGGATATCTCCTCATAGCGTAGCTCAACCCCGGCGATGCGCACAAAATCAACATTGGCGCGCCCTGAAAGTTCAAAGGAAATCCCGTCATGCCCGCAGCTGCAACGATCCGGTCCAAGCCAGTCCACGCGGTCCCCTGTTTTGTAGCGTATGAGCGGAAAGGCTGTTGGAACATTGAGCTGGGTGACCAGTAACTCTCCGTCCTGGTTTTCAACGTAGATGCCAGTTGGATTGAGGTGGAAATACCCTGAATTCTGACACTCACAATTGGGACCGCGCGTGCCAGTTTCCTGGCCCATTTCGCCCATGGCATAGTGATGAAAGACCTTGGCCAAAGGAAACACCTGCTTTAGGGCTTGCAAGGTTTGTGCGCGGGCAGGCTCGCCGGTGAGTTCCAGAAACCGAATTTGCAGGCGATCCTCAAGGCGATCCAGCATTTGGCCGAAGAGCAGTAGGAGTGAGGGTGTTCCTGCCAGCGTGTCAGCCTTCATGGCCGCGACCAGCGGGAGATGATGCATCAATTGTTGGGGGTCGCAGATGACAGTCTGCAGGCCTGCCAGCCGGTCATTTTCCACATGGGTGATAACATGCTGATAACCCCAAAGGTAAATCTTGCGGCGTGCACCTGCTTGCACCAATTGTTGCGCCATGTGGCGGTAAGTCGTTGTACGCAAATAAAAAAGAGGAGCTTGCCCAGACGTACCGCTTGTGGAGCGAATATCGTCAACAAGCGTGACTTCAGATGAAAGGCGCTTAAATGGGGCAAATCGGTTGAGCGTAGCGCGATCCAACACGGGCAACATCTCAAAGTCTTCAAGAGAGCTGATCTTGGGGCATTCCATGATGCCATGGTCGGCACAGACCTGCCTGTACCACTCGGAATGCGCAGTCTCGTAAGCAAAGGTAACAATGGCCTGAAGCGCGGCGATCCAGGTCATCATATCAGGTCGTGTTTTGGATGAGAAAGTCTGTGGCAGTTTCCGCTTGCAACCAATTTGATCACAGAGTGTTCAACATCCTGAGCTATATCGCCCACGATGACGACCTGCTTCAATTGCCCAAGGTGGTCTTTGAACATACGACCCTCGGCAAGATAAGGGACCAGTTTCGAAGACAACACCAGGCAGTCATGCGCGATGGTCTTGAAAAACATATCTGTCCAACCTGGGTTGAAGACCGTTCCCAAGGATATCGGTACGCCTGCTTCCTGGCACGCGTAGGAAAAGAACAGGTCGATCTTGTCTTCCGGTGGTGCAAAGCACAGCGGACGCGCGACCCCTGTGACTTGCCACAGCGCACGCAGTTCAGGCCAATCCAGATCTGACGGCGCAGCCTCCAGTATATAAAAGTCCCCATTCGAAGATCGAATGGGGACCAAAACCTTCGGCAACATCATTGAATTCACGGGCCGTCTAAATTGCGCTACCACAACCGCTGAACTTAAAGTCGCCCTCTATATCTCCTTCAAAGCTGCTCAGAATGGTGTGGAAATCCCGGTTTGCGGGCTGTTCACAGCTTACGCGCAGCGCTTTGTCCATCATCGCAATGTCGGCATTGGTCAGATCAAGGGAATGATCAATTGGTGATTTGGCCAAAACAGGGGCGTTACTGAAAGCCAACGTTGCCAAGCCAGCGGTTGCAAGAGTCAAAGATTTGGCGTGTTTCATGTCAGACCTCGAAATGTGTTGATTCAAGTTACGAATAGTGTCGGAGATCGGGTTATGAGAGTCAATGCTTATCGCTCTGCTTTGGCGCAAAACGGGTGCAACTATTGCCTTCATAATGGCTTTGGGTCACCCGACCTGCATTGAGCTTTGCAGTGTACGTCGCTTCATTGTATCGCCTCCCAGGCCTTTGTGAAGCCTATGAGGGAAATTACTGGCTCAACCTCGTCTTGGCCCGCATCAAAGAAGGTGACTTTCATCTCACTCCCCCTTTGCATCGCTTTGAGTAGTTGGGGTGTGAGTTTTATGCCAGCGTGGCACCCTTGAGAATTGCATATCTCGAAGGGTAAAACAGTCTTTCGATTGCCATCGATTTGATATTGCCAACCCGTGCTGAGCAGAATGCCCAATGGGAACGATAAAAGAAGCGTCGGCTCCTCTCCCCCAAAGACTTTCATTTGCAGAATAAGCCGCCGGGTCGAGGGTTGCACAATCGTCTGAGCCATGCGGCACGTTTGCGCCTCATCACAAGCCACACGCCAGTCGGAAAAGATCTGGGGTTCTGTTGTATCTGCCTCTTGAGCCACCACAATTGCGGCGCTTGCAGCCAAGGTCACAGTCGCAACCCAAATTTTCAGAGCCTGAAGTTTCACCTTGATTGCCCGTTTGAAGTGTAAGAAACGTGTCGCTGTTCTTTAACGGGTTTTGAAGGCAAGGGCCATATGTATCAGCTGGGTGGACATAGAGTTGGCGGTAAAATGTCTATCAGGGCGGTGCTTCGTGTTGCTCGGTACCATCGCGGCTTTGGGATTGCGGGGCTTCTAGCGAGTCTTTTTCCGGCCTCTCTTGCAGCACAATCCGTGGCGTCAGATGGCGGGACCGCCACGACTATCACCATTGGCGCCTCGGGCCTTGTCACTGTGGATATCGCTCCTGCGAATGCAGCCTCGATCAGCCACAACACATATTCCAGTTTTTCAGTGCCTACGGCTGGGGTCAATTTGAACAATGAGACTGTCAGGGCAGGCACGATCCTCAACGAAGTCACTTCGGCCAATATCACGACCATTAAAGGCCCACTAACTGTCATTGGACCAAAGGCCGATGTGATTGTGGCTAACCCCAACGGCATCACTGTGAATGGCGGAAGGTTCCAGAACACCGGCAATGTGGCCTTGACCACAGGCGTTCTGGGGCGCACGAGCACCGATCAGGTGACCACCACAGTTACAACTGGGGCGATTGACATTGGCCCCGGCGGGCTCAACGGTACAATGGAAGAGCTGGCGCTGATTTCCAAATCCCTGCGCATTGATGGCCCCCTACAATTTGATCTACCCGACGCCTCTTCACATGCCAATATCATCACAGGCGACAGCACGGTCAGTTTCGACAGGCTGCGCGGTGGCTTTGGACAGGACGGCAGCGGCCTTCTGCCCTGGGCGCTGACCACAGATCAAGGGAATGCCGCGACTGATGCCGTGATCGTGGATATCACGGGCAGTGGCTCTCTGAATGCCGGTCGGATCAGTGTGACCGTCACGGATCAAGGTGCGGGCGTACGTTTTGCAGGTGATCAATTGGCCTCGGCAGGCGGGTTTCGCCTGACCAGCACAGGGCAGTTGGAACTCATGGAGAGCAGCATCACGGCCCAAAGGTCCGTCAATGTGACGGCGGGGAGCGTGGCATTGGTTTCGGCTGATACATCCCGCGCGGAAATTACCTCGGAAGAGAGCGGCGTGACTATTGCCGCGCGTTCGGGCAACATTAACCTTGGCCAGGGTCGTATTGCTGGGCGTGTAGTCTCTTCTGACACACTGGCTTCCTCCGGCGGGGTGACCTTGACGGCCACAGGAGACATTACGTCCGAGAGCGACGGTGAGCGTGTTGCAGAACTGGTCTCAGATGCGGGCGATCTGCCGAATGCGCAAAGCACCAGCAATGTGGTGCTGACCGCTGATGGGACTCTACGCTTTGATGGTTTGAATGTGACCATCACAGATGACTTCCGCCTGACGGCCAACGGGCCAATTGCATTTTTCGAGGCAACGGGTGAAATCGGCGGAGATTTTCGCGCGTTTTCGAATGCTGATCTGAGCTTTGACGCCTCCACCTTGACCGCACAAAGCGATATCCGCCTGGATGGCGCAGAACTACGTTTCGGGGCGGACGAGGTGGATCAGGCGCGCACAGAGCTTGTGGCCGTGGATGGCGGGTTCACCATGCGCTCAAGCAACGCTGATATCCTGAACTTCGGCAGTTTGTTGCAGGGCAAAACCACGACATCTGGTGAGACTGAGTCCAAAGGCGGGATGACCGTCTATGCGGCGGGTGATTTCTTAAACAAAAGCCTTTCGGTAGACCGGTTGGCCGTGGCTTATGGCGAAGACGACGATCTGCACATCGAGACCGTGGGGGACGTCCGCAACGAGACCGGACGGCTCTTTTCGAATGCGGGGATCACCATCCAGGCCGGGGGGGACATCCTGAACGAGACCCTCTTCACCCAAGAGCTCGCCCCTCTGAGTGTGACGCACAGCAAAGGACCCCGCTTTGCGTCGTCGCTCTTTTTGAAGCGCAGCCGCAATACGCGCGTCTCGGGAGATTTTGGCGCGCAGGCCATTGCAGGTGAGCAATCCTTTATCCTAGGCATTGGCGATGTGTCGCTAGCCGCGCAAAACATCCGCAGCACGGGTGCGGATATCACCGGGGCCAACGTCACCCTGAATGCCAGCGGGGTCATCACGAGTGACGCCCGCCAGATCGGGCAGATGGATTTCCGCCAGTCCTGCAAGTGGCTCTGCCGCACCTCCGGAACCTCCTCCTTGCGCTTCGTCGGCGGCACGGTCACGGCGTCTCAGGCGCTTTCCATCACGGCGGGAGAGACCGTCAGCAGCCTGGCAGGGACGTTGAGCGGGGCCAGTGGCATCAGGATCACAGCACCCACAACAGAATTTGTGCCCGCATTCTCTGCACAACTGATCGAGCACCCGGCAGGCCTGACCGGCTGGTTCCAAGGCCGTCGGGGCTACCTCACAGGCGATTACAGCTTCGGAAGCCTGCAAAGCACGGGCGGGGATATTGCCATCGACGGGGACGCAGATCTGGGAGCGGCCGATCTGTTTGCAACAGGAGAGGTGGTCATCACGGGAACCCGAATCCAGAGTACGCCGCCCACGCCGCCCGCGTTATTCGAGCGCCGCCCAATCGGGCTCTTGTGGAATGTTTTCGACTGATGCCGGGGTTGAGACATATCGCGATGGCGCTAGGAATTGCGACGATAGCCCTGCCGTCTATCGCCCAGGAGAATGATCCGGGCACACGTCTTCTCGAGGAAACCCGCCGCCAGCGCCAGGTGGAAGAACTGGCCCGCACCTCTGCAGGCCAGGAGATTACCACGCCAGACGCCAAGGGACCCGTCACTGAGATCCCCTGTTTTCCGATCGAAGCGATTACGGTGACGGGCACCACCATTTACACCGAGGCCGACGTCGGCCCAATTCTAGCCGCGTTCTCGGGCCGATGCCTCGGGCAGGTTAGCATCACCAATCTCCTGGCCCGTCTCACGGCGCGCTACGCCGATGCGGGCTATATCACCACCCGTGCCTATGTTCCGGCGCAAGATATCAGCACGCGGCGCCTGACGATCGAAGTTCTTGAGGGGCGCATTGAGACTTATGTTTTTCAACAGACGGATGCGACTGGGACTGCCAGACCTGGGTCGGCGCACAAACTAAAAGGGGCCTTGCCCCAGCAACCCGGGGATGTGTTTCAATTGCGTGATCTGGAACATGGCTTGGAGCAGATGAACCGCCTGCGCTCATCTGAGGTCAATGCCAATCTTGCCGCGGGCGACGCACCGGGCACGAGCCGCATCTTGCTGACAGAGACAAAGACAGACCCCATTCGCGGGAGCTTTGGCCTCAACAATCGCGGCAGCGAAGCCACGGGGCGGACCCAATTGAGCTTTGGCCTTGAGGCGGACGACCTTTTGAGTGTTAGTGACGCTTGGACACTGAGCTATTCCGGCTCACAAAACAGCAATGCACTGGCCTTTGGTATCTCCCTACCGTACCGTTACTGGCTCTTCTCGCTAAATGGCTCCTATTCCGAAGAGCTGACGCCAGTGACCGCCAGCTCGGATCTATTCGCCCAGACGGTCACAGCCAATATGACGGCAGAACGCTTGCTCTACCGCGGTGCGCGCTCAAAATACTTTGCTTACGCAACACTCAGCACGTACCGCAACAAGCGATACATCAACATTGCGGCTTTGACCCCACAAAAACGCTCGGCCATGCGGCTAGGCTTGCGCCATGAACACCGTCTGGAAAAATCGGTTATCTCTGCCGATACATCCTTGTCTTTTGGGACGCGTTTGTTTGAGGCAGATTGGGATGCCCCGGGATTGCCGGCAGGAAGCCCAAGAGCAAACTTTAAGAAGCTTGAAACCCGCCTGACCTATATCCGCCCCTTTACCAGCGGGCGTCAGCTGTCGATATATCTTGTGGGGCAATTGGCAGACGGGCCGCTCTATAGCAATGAGCAAATATCCATTGGCGGTTGGGATACAGTGCGCGGCTATACAGGCTTTTCCGCCTCAGGTGATAGCGGGACTTATTTGCGGACAGAACTTAGTTTCCCGGCCAGCAAGGTTGACCTGCGAGGTTGGGGCAGGCCACTTGGCGATAGGCAACTCAACCCATTTCGAGAGGCACAGGGTGGGCTCAGGCCTTTCGTGTTTGCGGATGTAGGCTTTGTCAAAGCACGGACAACTGGCCAGTCGACCTCGATGTTGAGCGCAGGCTTGGGAGTCTCTGCACAAGTTGGCAAAACGACATTGAACGGGACACTGGCAGTTCCCCTCAAGAGCGAAAATGGACAGCGCTTCGGTGGGGTCCAGGCATTCATGGGCCTGACAGTGAAGGCGTTTTGAAGACTACAAAGCGTTGGACCAGCACGAATCGACTCGACAGGCAGATCACGTCCTTGTTATCTGGGGTTGCAGATTTGAGGATAAAGACTCTTTGAGGTATTTGACATTGATCTATTGCGCGGCTCGATCCTGTGCTCTCCAATTGGCGGCTTGCGCTCTTATTGCGGTTTCGGGGCCTGCCTTTGCACAAGAAGACAGTCTTCACATCAAGGAGGGTCTTGCAGCCCTTGACGCACAAAATTTCGAGGCTGCGCTAGAGGCCTTTCAGGACGCTTTTGATGAGGGGAACCCAGACGGGGCGTTTTATCTTGGGCGGATGCTGGAACTTGGCATTGGCGGCGGGGCCAATCTACAGGCCGCAGTTGGACTGTACCGTGCGGCGAGCGATTTGGGATCTGCGCCCGCAAAGAACCGCTTGGGCGTATTGAGCATTCAAGGCAACGGTGTGCTTCAAAATTACGTAGAAGGCGCGGCGCTGGTCTGTGCGGCGGCCGAGCTTGGCGACGTGAATGGAGCGTTCAATTGTGGGACGGTTCTGCTTGAGGGGCGCGGCATTGGTCAGGATGAGGTCAAGGCCTATGCCTGGTTTGGGGTGGCGGCCAATCTGGGCCATGTTGCTGGGATGAATGCGCTTGCGGCCGGGTTGATTGAAGGCAAGTATCTGGCACGCGATGTGGCGGCGGGGGTGGCGCTGTTGGAACGCTCCGGCGCGCGCGGTGATCCTGCCGGTCTGTTTGCTTTGGGTCAAATTCAGATGTCTGGGGTCGCAGGCGAACCCGATCTGATTGAGGCACACAAGAATTTTAACGTTGCGGTAGCCCTAGGGCACCCAGAGGCTGCGGCGGCCCGTGCAAGCGTAGAGGTCGGGATGAGTGCAGAAGAGATTACATTAGCGCAGAAGCGAGCAAAGGCCTGGCGACCAGCTGAGGCACAGCGAAATGAGTGAGGAAAAGTGACATGAACTATATTCTAAAATCTACCATAATCGGTTTGGGTTTTTTTACCCTTGCAGGCTGTGATACGCCAGCACCCTCGACCTCTGTCCCAACGACGCTTGCCGCACAGAGTTCTGACGGTGAAACACGTCTGGTGATATATCGCACATCCTACACGGGCCTGGCAGTTCAGCCCAAGGTTTTTGTGGATGGTCAGCAAGCTGGAACCTGTGCACCCGGGCAGGCAACGACAGTTAAAGTCGCGCCTGGCGTGCACCGCGTGAGCGCCACAACACTTACAGAAAAGGCAGTGGAAGTTTCAGTCCCCAAAGGGGGAACGGCATATGTCCGGTGCTCTATTTCAGCAGGGATTGTCGTTGGGGGAGCAAAGCTTGTTGTTGTTCCGGCTTCTGAGGCTGCGCCTAAAGTTGCCAAGCTGAAAGGCTAGACATACCGAAGCGGTCGAATATGTTCCGCAGGTCTTTTTTGAGAAAGTGAATGGGGAAAGACACATGATGAATTTGAGCAAAAAGACGGCGAGTCACCTTCATAAAGCCCTGCACGGTTTTGTGACGATTATCTCATCGGCCTCGATTGTTGTGAGTTCGGTCTCTGCCTCATTTGCTCAAAACATCATCGTGGACCCGTCGGCTCCAGGGACGTCGTTTTTGCAAACGAGCAATGGGACGCCGCAGGTAAATATCAAGACACCGCAAAGCGGTGTCTCTCTCAACAAGTTCACCGAGTTCAATGTCGGCGATAACGGCCTCATCCTGAACAACTCCCGTTCAAACGGTGTGAGCGTTATCGGACAAAACGTGACTGCCAATCCAAACCTGATGGTGTCGGGTCCGGCGAGCACGATTGTCGCCGAGGTGACTGGAACGGCTCCCTCGTCAATGACAGGCAAGACCGAAGTCTTTGGCCAGAAAGCGGCCGTGATTGTCGCAAACCCCAATGGCATTGTGTGTAACGGCTGCGCGTTTTTGAACACCACGAGCTCTACATTGACGACTGGTAAACCCACAGTCAGCGGGTCGCGTGTCGACCTATCCGTCACCAAAGGGACCGTGACCATCGGGCCGGAAGGCTTCTTGCCCGGTGCACAAGGCGCTCTGATTGGGCGCCATGTAATTCTGACTGGGCCCGTGGTGACCACTGGGCAAGGTGCGAACAACGACCTGTTGGTGTCAGGCGGTGCCCAACGGGTACAGGGGTTGAATGGGACGGACCTTTCAGCATCCCCCATCGTGGCCGCCCCGAGCACGACCGCCAAGACCTCGCCCTTTGCCATTGATGCGAGTGAACGGGGCAGGTTGACAGGCGGAGACGTGACCATCCGCAACCCTGAAGCGGGGCAAGGGATCAATCTTTACGGCGCAACGGATGGGCGCTCATTAAACGCGTCATCTGGTGGCAACCTCTTTTACAAGGATATTGAGGCAGACAACTCGGTGACCCTCTCAGGCTCCGAGCTACGCCAATATGGTAACCTGACGGCTGGCGGGGACGTCACGCTCAATGGGCGGGCATTTACGCTCTATGATGGTCGTGTGATCGAAACCCTTGGCGACATCAAGATTACGGCGTCAGATTATGCGATCATTGCAGGTGAAGTCTCCGGCAACAATGTGAACGTTGATGTAACGACGGGCACGCTGACCAATACCGGCTTTTTGATGGCGGATGGCGACCTGACAGTTATTGCGGGCGAGGATGTCAGCCAGCAGCGCCAGATTGCCCGCGAATACGACATCTATTTTGACCCGGCTCTACAGCAATATATCCAAGCCTATTATGCACAGCTTGCAGCGGGTGGCCCTGAATCAGATGTAGCAGCTGAGATGATCGCGCGCGCCAGCCGTCATGAATTGGTGGCGGAATATGTCGAGAAAGGTGCGACTGCCACGGGGACAAATGTGTCGATGACTGCGCGCACTGGTAACATTACCAACGAGGGTGGCGCGATTGCAGCCACGCAAGACGCGCGGCTGCTGGCGGGAGCGAGTATCATCAACACTTACCTGGCGCTGCGTTCGCGCCTTGATGCCGCAGATGGCTGTTCTGGCGAGAATTGTGGCTACCGCACGGATTTCTACGGGGCAGAGATTTTGGCGGGGCGTGATCTGGTGCTGACGGCGGGTGTCGATATCCGCAATGAAGCCAGTGATATGGCGGCGGCAGCTGGCCTCACGCTAACGGCAGGCCGGGATGTGGTCAATTCGTTGAAAACCTCTGCCTATACCGCGACGGGAACGAGTTCGACCACAACGCGGGTTGATCAAGAAAATGTTCTCGCTCCAGGGCGGATCATGACGCTATATGGGGATATCGACATTGCTGCGGGCCGTGATCTCCTTCTTACAGGCTCGCTGTTGTCATCGGGTGGAGATTTGCGGCTTGATGCGACGGGTCAGGTGCGCCTGAGCAGTTATACCGGGTTAGAGAATGATTTTCGAGTAACGCAAGTGGCGGCCCGTGTCTGCACCACGGGCAAAGACTCCTATTGTTACAATACCACCAACAGAACTGTAACGAATGACGGCACGGTGCTTGCGACGGCGACATCAAATTTGGTGGGGCAGGATATTCGCATCACCGCTGGCAAAGATGTGACGCTGATTGGCGCACGTCTGCTTGCCGGGGATGATCTTACCCTGACCTCAACAACAGGGGCGGTTCTAATCGACGGCGCGGATCTTCCGGGATCGGTTGCCCGTGATAGCGCCAAAGAAGCGCAGCTTGTTGAGCTTGATAGTGATCTTGCCAAGAGCATCTTTGGGCAAAATGGGCGAACAACGACATCAGTAACTGGTGAGGATTATATCGCCTTTTTGCAGGAAAACGATCTTTTGACGGCCGTGGAAGCGCTGCGCCGCTCAGACAGCGGTGCCGACATCAAGGATGCGGCGCGTTCTGTCGGAGTGCAATCCTATGTCTCACTGGTGGATACTTCCAAACTGGAAACTCTGCGCAAGGATGCGGAGGCAGAGATCAATGCGATCTGGTCGGATGCCGGAGCCCGGATTGAAGCCCATGACGGGGAAGTTGCTGAGTTCCATGATGTGTTTCGCTCTGAGCTGGCTGAATTGGAGGAGCGCTTGGGCGATACTCCGACCGAGCGTCAGGCCGAGCTCAACATAGCACTCAGAGATGTGACCGCTGAGTATAGCAGTGCGGTGTCCGCTGTAGAGGCGACATACAGAGCTGCGCTTGCAGCCAACCAAGCCCAATATGGAGCGCTTTTGACCAAGCGCGAGCGTCGCTATCGCACAGTGGGCTATGGCAAAGGGCAATATACACAAGCCTATTACGTGACGGTGCCAAATACCGCTTATGTCAACTTAAAGAATGCCGCTGATGCGCGCGCACAGTCTGCGCGCAGTGTATCGCTCAATCAGGCAACCTCCGAGCGAGCGCTGAACACGGCACTGGTGCGGGCATCCTTCACGGATACGGGCATCCGTGATGAGATTGCGGCTCTAAGCACGAGCTTCACCGCGCAACTTGGAAGCTATGGCAGCCAGAAGACGGCGTTGGTGGCTTCGCTCAACAGTAAGCTGGGCGATGCGATGCGACGCGCGGGTGAGGTGTTGGAGCAAGAAGCTGAAAGTGATGCGCTGCGCGGCGCCGCCATCGCCCGTGGCAGCGTTGTTGAGGGAGAAAAATCCTTGGCAGCGGCATTGACCAACAAGGCCTTCCCAGAGCTGTCTCTCGCGGAAAACGTGGTGAGCAATGCGTCCGGGGTTATTGAAAACCGCCGCAACGGGGATGAGCGTCGCACGCGGTTGGTTACCAAGACCCGTGATGTTGGTGAGTACCGCGATGTACAGAGCACGCGCCAGGAAGTGCGCTACACCTATACTTGCACAGGCTATGGCAAGGGACAATCCTGCTACAACGCCCGCAGCTATGTGACCGTGCCAGTCACTCAAACCAACTGGGTCATCACGGGCACTGAACAATACCAGGCCGAGGAAACCTATCTTGATGGTGTGGCCTCGCGCAAAGCGCTGATCTCAGACGATCGGGTTGAACAAGATGCGTTCCTGGCGGCGACGGCCTGGCGGTTTGGCTCTGGCGGAACTCAAAATGCCGGGAGCGACTATCCCTGGAACCAGCTGGTGGCCAATGGTGGGGATCTGACGCTGAACGCAAAGACCAACCTGCTGCTTGAGGATGGGAGCATTCAGGCTCTGGGGCTGCTCAACACGACGTCTTTGGGCAACACAAACCTGCGCAGCGTGGATGTTGCAGCGGGGGACATTCGGCTAGTCGCTGGCGGCATGCTTGGGGCAGAGGCCGTGAGTCTGAATACGCCTGGCAATGCTTCGCTGTTTGGAGCAGCGGGCTTGGCCATAACGCCGCGGGCCTGGGAGTATACGGTTACCGACACAAGAAATCCGCTTGTTGGCGAATTGGCCGCGAAGAATTGGGGCATTCTCGTCGGCCAGACACTGGTCTCTCAGGAACTTTCCGAGGTCATTGTTGGCGGCAATCTTGATCTCAACACACTTGGGACACTGTCGCTCGGCGGCACAGGTGTCGAGGTTGGTAATGATTTGACCATGACGGCCACAGGCGACTTGCGCCTGATCGCTCCACGCTCGGCAATCGAGTATCACGTGGGCGATGCCCGCAACGGCACCGATTTGTGGGATGTGCGCGCGCATAGGACCCGGATCACGACAGGGGGCGATGTGACTGGCCGGGCTGGTGGCATGGCCTTCCTTGAGGGGACCGCTATCGATGCCGGTGGTGCAATTGATCTGGCCTCAGGCGGGGACTTGGTGCTTTCTGCCGCGCAAGATGTGCGGGAATACCGCTACCGGACCTATTCGAGCAGTTTGTTCCGCAAAAAAAGCTACTCGCTCTCAGAAACTCGTGTGACCAATCAGGGGGCAAACCTGATTGCAAAGGGTGCGATTGACCTGGAATCCACGGGAGGTAACCTGACCACGGCAGGAGCTCGGATTGAAAGCCGCGCGGATGATATCAACATCTCGGCCACTCAAGGGGATATCTATGCAGGAGCCTTTACGGATGTGAACCGCCGCGAAGCGATCTCGCGCAGTTCCACCTTCTTTGGCTTGTTCTCTTCTAATTCTTCAAACCTTGTGGATACGCGCCGTGCCACAGGCACGGGAGCGCTGGCGGCCGCCAATCTGTCGCTGGTTTCTGGTGGCAATACCACCCTGATTGGGGCGAAGCTCTCGGCTGGGGGGGACCTCAATCTGAACGTAGGCGGTGATCTGAACATTCAGGCGGCCATCGACAGTGAGCGCAAAGAGTTTTTTGAAAGCAAGGTCGGCGCGATCTTGGCCACCACAGAGACCGAGCGGTCCAACCGAGAAACCGCCATCCTGACCTCGCTGAGTGCGGATGGTGATATCACCTTCTCGGTAGGCGGCACCACCAACTTGACACTCTACAGCAAGCCGGGCGAGGCTAGCGCCAGCGTAGCGGACCTTTATCCCGAGGAGCTTGCAGCACTGGCAGGTCTCGTACTACTCGACCAAAAGTTGCTTGACGAATACTTCCACGACAAGACCAAAGCCCTTTCCCCGGCCTTCACCATGGTGCTCACCATTGCGCTGACCTCGGGTTTTGGAAACTTGTTGACAAGTGTCGGCATGAAGGGGCTGACCGTCACCAACGCTTCTACAGGTGTCACCTCGCTGACCCATGCGGGTAAGGCTGTCGCATCCTTTGCCGCGTCGTCAACCGTTGGCATCGCCAACGGTACGGTATCAGGCGATCTTGATCTGGGACAAATCCTCAAGAACGCCGCTATATCGGCAGGGACAAGCTATCTGCAGAGCTCGCTTAATTTGAAGGCTATGGGGCAACCTCAGGCCGAAGCCCTGGCGGCGCAAGGTAATGCTGCATTCGCTGCCGTCGATGAGCTTGGGACACGTACCCTCCTTGGCACCGCTTGGGATCCAAGTTTAACGACATCGGCGTTTGGCTCAAACCTCACCGTCGCTGGTGTGCTTGAGGGCGCGTTTGACGCCTCCATCGGGGCTACCATCCAGACCGCGGCCTATGGCGGCAGCTTTGGCGATGCGTTCAAAGGCAGCTTCATCAACTCCGTCGTGGCGCTTGGGCTTGCCGATGCGCAGACCGGGATCGGGGATGTGTTCGCGAAGGAAGGCAGCGGCGGCGAGGGATCGCTGGGTCATGTGCTCCTGCACGGGCTCGCAGGCTGTGTGGCTGCCGAAGCTCAGGGCGCTGACTGCGCCGCAGGAGCCGCAGGCGGGATTGCGCAGGCGGTTTATGCGGGCGGGTTGGAAAGCACGGCGCTCACGGACGAACAGCAGCGTCAGCGGGCCGAACTGATCGGGGCCGCAGCAGGATGGTTGTTCTCTGGTGGCGAGGCCCAGAACGTCTCGACAGCGGCCAGCGTTGCGCTGTCGGGCATGATCAACAACCGACAGCTACACGCAAATGAAAAGGAAATCCTGAGCGATATGCTCGGGCGGCAAATCGACGACGCCGATTTTGACACGCTCGACGGCGTGTCAGACGCGGAGCGTGCGACGCTGGCGGCGGCCTGTGCGCTGATCAAGTGTTCGGCCCATCTGTCAGTGAACCACCCAGACTACGCCGCGCGTGTGGCGCTGGAGCGCGTAGGCTGGCAAAACCTAACAGAGATGCGCCGCCTGATGCAGGCAGGCAATACCTATGCCGGTTATGATGTCCAGGCCGAGCACGGTCATCTGTATCTAGGTGGGCGCGGTGATCGCGGCGATTCCGGCTATGAGATCGGAGCCTTCCTCTATACCGGCACCGACGCGCGTTACGACTGGACGCTTTCGGCGGGCCACGACATCTACGGTCAAAAGTCGTCGCTGCCGCAGACCGTTCTGGACGGGCTGCTGGGGCTGACTTCGGACCCGACACAACTCTGGCATGGGTTGGTGGATGAGGTTCAGGGCACGGCAGAGGTCTGGGCTGCGGTATTTACCGATGCAGGTATCTCGGATGCGGGCGAGCAGTTGGCGCTGAAACAGGCGCTGCGTGGTATGGATTACGCCGATGCGGCCACGTTGGCCTATCTCAACGGCGGGCTTTCGAACGAAGAGTTCCGCCAGGCCCTGACCGACACCGCCCAGGCCCCCGCTGTCCTGCAGACCATCGTGCTGGGCTATGCCGCAGGCGGGTATGCGTTGGCTCGTGGTGCGCTGGTGCCGAGGGTGAGAGGCGATGTCCCAATGGGGGTAACGGTTTCAGATATTGGTGAACTGCGGCCACCGGCACGCCCATTGCTGGAAGGCGAAGATGTTTTGATTGGCTCGGCGCAAGGGCTTCAAAGCAGAACCTCTGGTACATTTGATAATGTGGTACAAGGCACGCACGGTGATCGTGCAACGACTTACCTGTACACAGTCGATGACCGTGGTGTGAATATTGCACTCGAAAATACACCAGCGGGGACACCAAGAGGAAATATTGTTCACACCAACCTAAGTGATCGTGCTGCGATAGGAGGCGAAGCTTGGTTTGGCCCCAACAATACGGTGACCATCAATGCTGGCTCAGGTCGTTTTGGTGATGGCGCTGGTATTACACAGCAACAGTGGGACAATACGGTTCGTTATTGGGAAGGGCTTGGTTACACAGTGAACCCAATTCCAATTGGGAGCAGGTAGATGAAATTTTGGGAACTGACTTCGATTTGCCGTGATGAGCCTGACTTGCTAGCCAAAGTTCTGCGTGGTTATTCAGATCAAAAGTATGCCAACTGGCTTGATAATATGCCGAACATTGTCTTGCAGCAGCAGCGGGAAAAGTTGGATGCAGTTGTGCCACACGAATTGTGCGAAGCCGCGCTCAAGCCCCATAAAGGGAAGCTATACAAGAATGGGCCGCATGTTCGAAAAAATCGCTTAAACCCATCTGATACTGAGGTCTCTTATTTTGAGGTGTTCAGATTGTTTGGTGCTCAGTTTTTGGAGGAAGTACTGGAGAAAGGAAGCGCCAAACGATGACAAGTTGCTGGCTTGATCCCGCACCAACTCTTTTGCCACGTTAATCAGCTCCAGCTAAATCGTCACGCGTTCGAGCAAATCTTGCAGTTCTTCGTAAGCGTTAGCTGGCTGGCAACGGCGCATCAGCTTGACGGCGTGAAGGTCCAGGGCAGCAGGCGGCGGGGCAGGCCATCAATCCCACCTTCCCAACCGCCCGCCGCCCCGCTATCCTTCTGCCCATGATCCGTCGCCTGCTGACCCTTCTTGTCGCCCTGCACCTGACCCTCGCCCCGATGGCGCAGGCCGGTGTTCAGACCGTGGCTTATGGCGGCAATTTTGGTGATGCGTTCAAGGGGGCGTTCATCAACTCGGTTGTAGCACTTGGGTTGGCCGATGCGCAGACCGGGATCGGCGGCGTGTTTGCGAAGGAAGGCAGCGGCGGCGAGGGATCGCTGGGCCATGTGCTACTGCACGGGTTCGCAGGCTGTGTGGCTGCCGAAGTTCAGGGCGCTGACTGCGCCGCAGGAGCCGCAGGCGGGATTGCGGGGGCGGTCTACTCCGGTATGCAGAAAGCGCCGGAGCGGGGCAGCGACAGCACCGATGCGGCCTATCAGGCGGCTTACAATAGCTGGCACAGCCAAACGATGGATCAAGCCCAGCTAGTAAGTCTTGCGGCAGGTTACCTCTTCTCGGGCGGCAAAGCCGAAAACGTCTCGGTCGGTGCGTCAGTCGGCACCTCGGCAGTCGCGAACAACTACCTCTATCACGCCGAGGCACAGGAAAAGGCCGCGCTCGAGGACCTGCTTGCGCAATGTGATACTGCGGGCGGCTGCAGCGCGCAGGAGCGTTTGCAGGCAGAAGCGCGCCTGAACGAAATCAATACGCTCGACAGGTTCCGAGACGCAATGCTTGCCTCGGCCTGTCAGGCAAACCGACTGTCCTCGGGCTGTCTTGCCGGGATCCGGGACGCCCAGCTTGCTGTGAACTCCTATCTTGGAACCTCCGATGGCTACAACCGCCTTTGGGAGGACAACGCCAATGCTGGCCGCATCCTCGGGGCGTTCAGCGGATTTGGCTCCGATCCTGCCCTTGCCGCCATGCTCAACGGGATAGACATCGGCAGCGCGGGAGGCGCGGCCGTTGCGGCATTGTTCTTCGGTGGGCCTGCGACGGCGCGCTGTGCGATGGATGCGTTCTGTCGGGCCGAAGTGGCCAAGATGGCGGTCGATGCGGTTGGAACGCAATTCACCGGACAGGTGACGATGTTCCCGGTTGCGGGCGGAGCCATGCTCACTTTGCAAGCGGGGAACAAGGTTATAGGACTTCTGGATGAAGCCAGCGGTTTGACTTACAAGGCAGTCGGGCAGTCGGCTTCCGGCCGGTATTTGGTGGAGACTACGGCTGGCATTGGCTATGTTGACGAGGCGGGGCGAGTTGTTTCGCGAGCCGATATCGTGGCCATGCCGAAACTCGGACGTCCCGATCCAACGGCCTATCTCTCGCAGGCCGAAATTGATGCCCACCTGAGCTTGTTCAGCAGTGGGGCGGTACGCGTGACGCCGGCGGTCAATATTTCGAAGTACGGAACCGCAGGCCCGGATGGTGGCTTTGTTCTTCCAAAGTCCGAACTCGCGAGGATCATGCAGGAGACCGGCGGTGATGCAGCCAAGATTGAGCGCGCGCTGGGACTAAACGCCGGCGACCTGACTTCAGGACAGGTATCTATTCTCGAAATTGCGCCAGAGCACTTTGCCAACCTTCGCGTCCCCTCGGGCAACGAAGGAGGTGTCAACGCCAATTGGCTGCCCGGCGGCTATACAAGCGGTGGTGTGCCTGAGGCGGTGATGGACCTTGGGACAGTTCCCTTCAAAGACGTGACGAAGCAAGTCTTGGGGAAATAGCGATGGATGAAAACAAGTTCGGGCCCTACGTAAAGAAGATTGGCGATGTCTATTATCCTATGGGACGACCACGTCTCCGAACAGACGACCTTTTCCAGGAACCAACGTGGGAGGTTCGTCGTGAAGGCTCAAGATATCTGTTCGAATTTCTGGCGGCTCGCCAGGGTGGGGGCACAGACACTCATGAAATAACCCAAGAGGAATTCGAGGCAGTTAAGGCGGAACAGATGTTATTTGAGGACCTGCTTAGAAAATACGACAGATAGCCGGGAGGTGGCATGTTTGCAGCCAGTCGCCTCCGCGGCCGCTTAGGATCCAAATCGACAAGCCGTCTGTATCAAACCACTGGGGGAGACATCAGAGTGGTTGAACAAAGACTGGGCCTGAACCCGGGCGATTTCGACAATGTTCAGGTAGCCGTTATTGAGAGGCCCAATGTGCAAATTCCTGCAGGAAAAGAACTTGGCGCAAACGCTAATTGGATACCCGGGGGATATACCTCCGGCGGCATTCCAGAGGCAGTTATTCCAGGTCAGTTGAAAACCGATCAGGTCAAGGTCATTTCAATGGCGGAATTGTTCAATGGAAATTGATTTACCACTGGGTTTTTCTCTAATTGCCGATGAGGGCAGTCACTTGCGTATCGGCTTTCCCTATGGCGGGCACGGCGGTGGTGATTGCGAAATTTTGTTACCTAAATCAAAGTTGGAAAAATTCTGCACCGACGAAACTTGGGCTTGGCAGACCGCGGAGAAGTATTTTGTTGTAACTGCCCTCGGGTTACTGAACTGATGCGGTGGATGCCCCCACCCAACGGCATCAACTGTGCCAAGATGGTTTTGTTGTAACCACCAAGAGGGAGGCATCCATGTCCGAGATTAGCATATTGGCGATCGATCTTGCCAAGAACAGTTTTCAAGTTTGCGGCGTCAAGATCGATGGCGTCGCTGTTTTCAACAAATCAGTGTCGCGGTCACGGCTTATCCAGCTTTTGTCGGATCACACGCCCTGTATTGTTGCGATGGAAGCTTGCGCCACGTCGCATTACTGGGGGCGGATGGCGCAGGCATATGGCCATGAAGTGCGCATTATCCCTGCGATCTATGTGAAGCCCTTCGTGAAGCGGCAAAAGAACGATTTTGCCGACGCAGCGGCAATTGCGGAGGCCGCGTCCCGCCCCAGCATGAGTTTTGTTGCAGTGAAAAGCGCTGAGAAACAAGCGCGCGCCGTGGCGTTTCGGACGCACCAATGCTTTGTGAGACAACGCACACAACTAATCAATGCGCTCAGAGGGCATCTGGCGGAGTTCGGTCTGGTCGCGCCAAAAGGCCCGGTGCATCTCAAGCGTCTGCAAGCAGCCCTAAATGGGCCGCAGGTTGATTTGCCCACAACAGTGCGCGAGATGGGGCAGCTTTATGTGCAGCAGATCGGCGATCTGACCAAGGTGATCACGCGTCTGGCTGATGAACTGGAAGTCGCAACGAAAACGGATGACGAGTTACGCCGTCTTTGCACGGTGCCCGGCATCGGCCCAGTGACCGCTGGCGCAATAGCTGCCTTCGCCCCCGATCTCGAAACATTCGACAGTGGCCGCAATTTTGCTGCCTGGTTAGGTCTCGTCCCACGACAACACTCGACGGGAGGCAAAACCCGCCTTGGCGCTGTCAGTAAGATGGGTCAATGTGACATCCGTAAGCTGCTGATCATCGGAGCCATGAGCGTGATCCGATGGGTTGTGCGCAGGGGCGGCAGCGCCAACCGGTGGCTTGCCAGCCTTGTCGCCCGCAAGCCTCGAATGGTTGCGGCGGCCGCCTTAGCAAACAAGATGGCACGGATGGTTTGGGCCATGACGACAAAAGGCGAGGACTATAGAATAGCGTAATCCCGAGTCGCGAGGCGCGGGGTAACGCTGTAGGCCGCAAGGCCTGGGCAAGGTGATCGACAGACGGAGTAAGCGACACGGACTTCAAAGTTCAAGACAGGAAAACCCAGGCCCGGGGCTCGAGCGTCACAGCTCTCTGAACCGATGTGGATCCAGTCTTCCGAACAGCATACTGGCCCGTGGCGTCATAAAGGCCACAACTTTGAGGCCTGACACACGACCGATTGAAGCCCAGCCAAAATGTCGAAAAATCAACTTGCAAAACCGGGGGCATCCACACACGCCCCGGGTTTACCGGAGAGTAAAACTCTCCAAGGATGAACCCTATGACACAACGCAAACACACCCCGTCTTACACAGTTGAGTTCCGCGCGCGCGGCGTTCGGCTTTTCAATGAACAACGCTCGGAATATCGCAGTGACAACGCTGCTTATCAGGCGATCGCGCCCAAACTTGGCTGTGCTCCAGATAGCTTGCGGGGCTGGTGCCGTCAGTCTGAACGCGATGCTGGTGCCCGCAACGGTCTCACCAGTGAGGAGAAGGCCCGGATCAAAGACCTTGAGCGAGAGGTTCGGGAACTGCGCCAAGCGAATGAGATACTGAAGAAGGCTTCCGCGTATTTTGCCCAGGCGGAACTCGACCGCCCGTTCAGGAAATGATTTCGTTTATCGATGATCATCGCGCGGACTTTGGTGTCGGGTCGATCTGCAAAGTTTTGCCGGTCGCGCCATCGTCCTACTATGCAAATTTGGCGATCAGGCGGGATCCCCGGCTCGCCTCAAACAGGGCGCGCCAAGACGTAACGGACAGCGTGGAAATTCGGCGCGTTCACGATGAAAGCCGTGGCCGCTATGGCGCCAGAAAGGTCTGGCACCAGCTGCGCCGTGAGAACGAGGACATCGCCCGATGCACTGTCGAACGCTTGATGAAAGTTATGGGATTACAGGGTGTTGTTCGCGGCAAGCCAGTCATCACGACGAACCCCGATGCCTCTCAGCCGTGTCCGGACGATAAAGTGAACCGCGAATTCAAAGCACAATCCCCAAATCAGCTCTGGGTCAGCGATTTCACTTACGTGTCCACATGGCAGGGCATGGTTTACGTCGCATTTGTTGTCGACGTCTTCTCTCGCAGCATTGTTGGCTGGCGGGTCTCAACGTCGATGACAACAGCCTTTGTGCTTGATGCCTTGAATCAGGCGATCTGTCAGCGCAGCCCTGAAAAGGGCGGCGGCTTGATACATCATTCCGACCGCGGATCGCAAGGCGGATTCAATCGGTCGTCGCAACAACCGATGACAGGAGTTGTTGATGCCCACAGGAAGACGCAAATCGGAGAATTCGACGCGCCCTAAATTATCCTCGCCAGGCAGGCCGAAGGCTGCCCACCGAGAGCAACATGTTTTATTTTGGCGTTTGATAGCAGAAGGTATTTCCAGCGAGGAGGCTGCGGTTCAGGTTGGCGCGTCTGCGCCTGTTGGTGGCCGTTGGTTTAGAGAGGCTGGGGGTATGCCACCATCACAATATTCAAAGTCATCACCGCCTTTATCCGGGCGGTATCTATCGTTTTCTGAGCGAGAGGAGATTGCGTTGTACCGCGCGCAAGGAGTTAGCGTTTGTGCCATCGCTCGCAAAATTGGGCGGGCGGCATCTACAATATCTAGGGAGCTGCGCCGCAATTCCGCGACGCGTAGTGGTGGGTTTGAGTATCGTGCGACGACAGCACAATGGCATGCAAATCGCGCCGCAAAACGCCCAAAGAAGACAAAGCTGGAACAGAATCCGGCTTTGCTTCAGTATGTTGAGGAGAGGTTATCTGGTGGTGTGGCTGGACCAGACGGTGACATTGTATCTGGCCCCAATGTTGTTTGGACCAAACGCCGATCTGTGCGGCGCCAGCACAGACGTTGGGCTACAGCCTGGTCGCCAGAACAAATTGCAAGACGTCTGCCGCTCGACTACCCGAAAGATCCATCCATGCGTATCAGCCCCGAGACCATATATCAGGCCTTGTTTATTCAAGGGCGTGGTGCGTTGCGCCGCGAACTTGTCACATGCCTACGCTCGGGACGGGCTTTGCGCGTTCCTCGAGCGCGGCGAAAGGGCAAAGGGCGGCCCTTCGTCTCAGACGAGATCATGATCAGAGAACGCCCGGCTGAGGTCGAAGATCGTGCCGTTCCGGGGCATTGGGAGGGCGATTTGATACTTGGCCTCAAAAGTTCAGCTATCGGCACACTGGTTGAGAGAACGACGCGTTTTACCCTTCTGCTGCATCTACCTCCTATGCCTGACCATGGAAACGGGCCACGTCAAAAAAATGGGCCTGCCCTCGCTGGGCATGGAGCCGAGGCTGTTCGCGATGCCATTGCCGAAACAATCCAAGATTTGCCACAGCATCTACGCAAATCATTGACATGGGATCAGGGGGCAGAAATGGCCCAACATGAAAAACTTAAATCTGAGACAGGAATCGACATCTACTTTTGTGACCCTCAAAGTCCGTGGCAACGAGGCAGCAACGAAAATACAAACGGCCTTCTACGTCAGTATTTTCCAAAGGGCACAGACCTAAGTCAGCACCATCGAGATGAACTCAACGCTGTCGCTCACACGCTAAACAGCCGACCCCGAAAAACGCTTGGCTGGAGAACGCCGGCCGAGGCGCTGGAAGAAATCTTATCATGAGATATAAACACAATAATTGCGACGACCGATTGAATCCGCCCAATATTTGTCCATAAAATACACTGAGCGATTGGCGGACGCTGGGATCGATCCATCTGTCGGAACCGTGGGAGATTCCTACGATAACGCCCTCGCGGAAAGCATCATGGGCCTGTTCAAAACTGAGGTTACAAAGTTGCTCGGTCCATGGAAATCAATGGGCCAGCTTGAATGGGAAACGCTGAAATGGGTCGATTGGTACAACACCAAGCGCCTGCACAGCGCCATCGGATATGTCCCGCCCCAAGAAGCAGAGGAGATGTTCTATGAAACCTTGATTGAACATGAAAAAGCAGCCTAACATTCGAACCAAACGCTCTCCGGCAAACAAGGGGCGGTTCATACCTTCTCTCAATGAACCCGTTGATAGCATCAATGGCGACAGGTCTGGGATTGTACCCGATGATTGGCAATGACGTTCTTGACCCAACGCAAAACGCCGGCGACCTGACTTCAGGACAGGTATCTATTCTCGAAATTGCGCCAGAGCACTTTGCCAACCTTCGCGTCCCGTCGGGCAACGAAGGCGGTGTCAACGCCAATTGGCTGCCCGGCGGCTATACATGCGATGAGGAGAGGGTGGGTGTCTCAATCGAAGAAGGCCGAAATGGAGCGGATCCTTGGCGCAAAGATAGGCCGGGACGAAAGTCGAATCCCAGGCTCTGTGCCTGTAGGAACCAAAGAGTTTCGCTATTACTCCGGCAATTCGGAAGGAAACCCCAATGATAGCTTCAGTGAAATATTTGATGCCGTCATTGCGAACCATTCGATAAAGGGCTCCGCAAACAACTCAGGTTGCCGCATCTTTCTTCCGGACGGTACGGCCTTCTACTCGCTCTCATATTGGAAGGACATCGAAGGCTGGCGCAAGAATGTCGAGGAGGGTGTCAAGGCTCTCGGCCTGAAGCTCGCCTGGATCGAGAACGATGACTTCGTTGTCGAGGATGGTAGAAGGTTCAAGGTGGCGGACTGCGGCTTTGAGTTCTACTGATTGCAATGTTCCGCGTCATCCTGACCCGTTATGAAGGATAAATCGCATTCAAAATACCGTGCATCATGGGATCACCTCAAACGGGCGTCTTGAATTTTTTTTAAACTTGGTCAAACCGAACATCCTTGAACACATTTTCAATCGGTGAAGATATACGGTCGATCCTGAAGCCGCCCCAAACGGTATTCTGCCTTCAGGCCGTTGAGCAAAATTTCAATCATCTCCGCCTCACTGAATTGGGTTGATAAATCCATCACATAACTGCGCAAGCGCGGCGACACCCCTTCCCGGGGCTGTTCAATCTGAGAATAGCTCTGGCGAATAATGCTTGGATTGGTGCCCCCAAGCAGAAGGTCCGGCGCATTGCGCGTAAATATCAATTCTTCCAAATAGCCCCAAGGCGCGTAAGGCACGTAATCGGCGATCGCAGTATTGCCATAGACAAGGTTCATGATGTCTTGAGAAAAATAGGGCGTGCGCAATCGGTAGGTCAGAACTGCCGTTTCGAGCAGTCGTGTCCGGTCTTCGCCAAGCGCCCCTATTAGTTCATTGTGTTCAAAGCTGCTTAGCAGCTTGCTCGCCTCATAGGCCGCTTTCTCGGTGTCAAACTCGGTTAAGACCTCGGCTACCTGAAGCTTAGAGAATGCTTGCGCGGCCTGGGCTAATGCGACGCTGATCTCTTCGTTTGCTGATTGCATAGATGACCATTGAAATTGCCCAGCAAACTCATAGAGAAATACCATCGCCCGCAACCGAGCTGAACTCTTGGCTGCATCGGGGCAGGCATAAAGGTTGGTATGCGGTTGAAACAAAAATCCGGACATTCCCAAGGTATCCAAGATACGCTCGTAGGCATTGCTGGTCTCATCAATCTGGTGATCATGCACCAACACGTCCGACACCACTTCCGGGCGGAAAATCGGAACCCCGGAACCGGTCGGGAAGGTCCATGTCAAAAACGGTATTTTCGCGTTTTTCCCATAACACTCCGACCCGTTCAGAATGGCCCAACCGCGGCCGACCGCCTTGCCACCCAGCCGACCACCCTCACGGATCGCCTTGGTAATCCTGGCCGGTGTCTGATCAAAAACCTCAGTGTCATAATCCGTTTCATGAGGAGCAGCTATAGCGCGCCAAGAAGGTGCTTCACAGGGTGGCTTTTCTTCTTTGAAACAGTTCCATCGCTCCTTAGCCTTTTGCAAAGACCGCATCGCCTCGGCCTGATAAGCCTCAACACCGCCGATGAAATGTGCAAAGCTGCTGCGTCCAAAATGGTATTCTAGGCCTTTGTAGTTCACCTCATCTGCCGTAGCGGACATGGCGGACTGCAACTCGGTCAAATAGGCGAGATGCGCATCGATCGTGCGCTCCAGCTGAACTTGGTAGGCTTCCAACTGATCCGTCTTCGTTGAGAACGCGAGTGCGCGGCGCTGAGCTTCCAGCGCCCTCATCCTCTCAAGATATGCCGTAGGATACAATGCTGATGCAATGCGGGCCTTCTGGGTGTCATTGTACTGATCGGCAAAGCGCAGGATTTCCGCTCGCGATCTGTTCAGGGCAGAAATTGCTCTCCCCATATCATCCAAATCAACACCCGGCCATGCATAGAGCGGTTCAACCTGTGCCAGTCGTATGAAACGCTCGAAACGTTGCTCATTAACCTCCTGGGCACCAACAGTCCTATCAAAAGCGGCAACAAGATTTGCTAAAACCACCAAGATAGCGACATGGGCTATGTGGGAAAACGGAAACCGGGTGACCATCTAGGCCAGCTTTCGGAGGGCGACAACAACGGCTTTGGCCGTCGAATAGCGGCTGTCCATCATGTCAAATTCTTTCCCTACTCGTTCGACATACCAATTTAGCCCCTCGCTTTGCTCTAGCAATCGTTTGAAGCCAGCATCACTCAACAGTTTGGTATTGAGTGAAAAGATTACCTTGCCGGATGTCTTGAGAAGTCGGTTCAACTCGGGAAACACAGACGCATTAACGTGTCCTGTGGTGAAAATTCCAGAGGCCACAATCGCATCAAAAGCGCCCGCTTTAAATGGTAGCCGATCTCCAAGGTAGTTCTGATGATAGGATTGATAAATGCCCTTGGCTCGGGCAACGGCCAGCATTTTTTCGGAGGGGTCAAGGGCGGCAAGATTATGCAGTCCTCCCCTTCGTAGGGTCTCGCCAATCAAGCCGGTACCTGCTCCGACATCCAATATGGATGCATCTTTGTTGGTGATGAGTTCCAGACTCACCCTTGCTACCGCACCGGGCTGCGCCGACTTACGTTCGCTTGCATGTGCATCATAGGACGCCGCCCACTGGTCATACACTAAGGTTAGATCTTCCCGCGTTTCGGCCTTGTAGCTCTGCGCAAGCATTTCAAGATTTTCATTTGAGGGGCCCATAGTTTTCTGTATTTCCCTTTCACTTACACCCGCTGAATTCCAGGTAGCTCATCAAGGCGATCATTTTGCAATTCTCTTTCCACACCTGCCGTCCGCCTGAAAACTGCCGCTGTCGTTCGATATTGGAAACCAACAGGTTTGCCAATGCTTCAGCTGTCGCATCCTTATCCGCGTTACGCGCAACCACAAATTCAATGAGCGGGCGGTCAAGCATGTTTATCTCATCGGTAGCTCGCGCAAAGAAGGCTTTGTCAAAGGAGACTTCCAAGCCGCTTAGGCTCGGGCCAAAGCCTTGAGTGAGGCCATGTTTGGCCAGCAACTCATCGAACCCAAGCCCGCCAAAACGCTGCTGCGCTACTGGACGCGATTGATAAATAAGCGGATGATCTGCGCAGACCGCATTAAAATATGAGGCAGTCAGTACGAAGTACCGGCAATGGGCGAAGCTCGCCTCTAACGTGTTGAGCATGATCGCGATCCCATCCCGGTCTATATTGAGATCGAACCATGTGGAATACACACCTTTGTCGGTCAGTCGCGCCTTGACCAGTTCCAGAAAATCGCGCGTGTAGAGTTTCGAGGCCGCAAAATATTTTGGGCTCGTCACCGTATTGATGATGGCATCATAGTTGTGGTCTGATCCCAGCAGAACCGACAACCCATCTTGCAACACGATCTCAGTATTGGAGCGGCTCATGACGTTGTGGTTTTCTGGTTCAAAATGCGCGGGGATATTCAGGATCGCCGGATTGATCTCGACAACGCGCGTTTGATCAAAGACGCGAGCGGCCGCGCCTGCTGATATCCCCGTGCCAAGCCCCAAAACCAGCGCTTGGTCCGTGGTGTTCGTAAATAGCGCAGGCGTGGCCCCCACGATGGTTTCATGAAGATCGGACTTGCCGCCAGGCCCAAAGCTCAAGCTGTGGTATCCATTGAAGACAACCGAGCGACTTCCATCACGGAAAGACAACACCGACGCGCTTTGATCATAGGCCTTGTAGGTTGCAACCTCATCAAACTCTTGCAGGCGATTCTTCAATTGATCGGGCTGCGCAATAATTCGGTAGCCCAGCAAAAGTTCGATCTTGGGCCATGCTTGGATTACAGAAAAAGCTAGCGTGAGATAGATCACAGCATTTTTGATAAACAGCCTAGGCGAAGACTGCTTACCAACGGCAATCACGCTCGAGATGAGTAAAGCACCTACCAGCCCCAAACCTATCTGCGGCAGATCCAGCACTCTATAAATGAGTGCAAACATTGCCAGCGAGCCAAGACCATTGCCCAAGCTGGAAATTGCAAGCAGCCGCCCAGAGATGTGTATATCATTCTGATCATGAGCGGCGAGCGCCAAAGGCACAAGTGAACCCAACAGGACAAATACCGGCAGTGGAAACCCGGCTAGAAGAATGATCTTGATGAATGTCTCGCTGCCATCACCAAGACTTGCCCCCGCCATCCATGTCCAGCTTTGCACAAGAGCTGGCACAAAAACCATGAGGATAAGGATGGCAACTGCAAGCCAAGACAAGACATCGCCAAGTGTCAGCCTGAGGCGCGTGCTCAGAGCCGCCCCGATCGCTACGCCGAGAATCGCTGCAGCCAGAATGATGGCGAAGTTTTCTTGCAGCGGGCCAAAGATCGAGAATGACAGCCGCAGCATGAAGAGTTGAAACACACCGCTGGCAAGACTGGCTAGGAACAGCGCGACGGCGATGCGCTTATCAAGGCCCCCGGAGCGGGGAATAACGGCGATATCATAGTCGTGTTCCTTGTGGTGGCCCTGCAAAAGCAGTGCTGCCCCCACAGTTAGGTTCAGACACCCAATCAGAAAGAGGGACGCCTTGAGACCAAACTCTCGAAACAACACAAATTCGATGGCGAGAACGCTCAGGAAAGCACCGAGGTTGTAAAGCCCGTAAATGCGGCTGAACACTGGCCTAGCCTCATCGCCCTTGCGGTTTGCATAGGCTGTAAAGAGCGGAACGCAGGTGCCGATCAGAAACGCTGGTAGCCCAAGCAGCAGGCTAAGCTTGAGGGCATTGATCGTGGGCGTGCCACCCGTCGTCGCGATCTCAAATCCCCAGTTGGAAAACCCCCAAGCGACGGCGAAGGCAAAGAGCCCGATGGCGATTTCAATCCCCCCGAGCCAGCGTATAAACCGCGACGACATCCAAGCGCCAAAGCCCATGCCCAAAAACACCGCACAAAGCGTGACCCCAGTGATCAGAAAACTGTCCCCGAAATAGTTTGTGAACAGCCGGATATAGAGGATTTCATAGGCAAGACCGCAGGCGCCGGACAAACCGGCCAAAACCGCAATCGACGCGCCAAACCGCTTGGGAGTGCGCAGGCCTGCTGTGGGCGTCTTTAGGTTTTTTGCTGCACTCATGGCCCCAACCCCCGCGCCAATACACCGCCCTGATAGCCTGTGCCAAAATGACTGACCAGTGAGAGCCTGTTCAGTTGTGTCACATGTCCCGGAAAAGCATGCCTGCCGTCAGTAGACCCCAGGCCAGCGTCATGAGCCAAAAGCCTGATATCGGCACGGTGATGATTGCAATCCCAAAAACGGGCAGCAGTGCCAAGACGGCGCAGGCCAGGGAGATCAGGAAAAGAATAAATGTTGGAGGTGACAATCGCATGGGTAGGGTCCTTTGATTTTGCAACAAAATACCCCAGAATAGTCCCGCTTGACCAGACCCAAGTTTCACGCCCTGTTTGGCACACCATAGGCTCACGTTTTATTTTAAGGCTTTGTCTTTGTCATTTCCAGACGCCACTTTGATAGTATCCCTGCCGACTGCGTGGATGCGCCGTAAGACATAGGTCTGCCACATCCCGATCCGACACCGTCCTTTGCTTTTGGCTGCGCTCCAGTCAGGCTCGACGCGCCATCAAGGTATGGTCCACCTCAATATCGCCCTCACCAGGATAATCCTTTGGCAAGGGACACGCCCGGTATCAGCTCGGCTGTATTTGCACCACTATCATTCCTGTTAGATGCCAGACCGCAGCCATCAGGATCCCCATATTGAAGGCGAACTCGTTTGCACAGGATTGCGCGAATAACTCCCCTTCGAGGAACATGCAGGAGCCTTTGCAGAGCTGAACGACGGGGCATGATATGCATTCAGGCCGGAATGCAAAATGCGTCGCTGTGTTGAGCGCGATCGCGTCAAATTCGTCGACATGGCCGATCTTGTGCTCGCCCTTCGCGCCAGTGTTCTGACAGGTCATGACATTGCCTTGGAGATCGACGGCGATGTGCTCTGGCCGGTCTATGCCGCATTTCTGGCCGAGGGCTGAGATCGGGCGGCGGGTCTTGAGGGATGAGAGGAAGTCTCTGAGCCGCTTGTCGAGCCCGAAGGCTTGGGGGGCGGTGACATGGCTTTCGAACACCGAGCGCCGCAGAGCATGGAGACCCGCCTCATCAAACCGCCCAGGACCAAGCAGCGTGGCTGCGTCATAGACATTGACCACGCCTTCAAGCGACAGCGGCACATCCAGCCCCAAGCGCGCGTGGAACCAAGCCTTGATCGCGGCGAGATCGTGGTTTTGTGCCGTCAGTACGGTGTTGATGCTGACATGGCCCCTGCGCTCGGCCAACAGTGCCTCAATCCAGCGCCGCTGCTCGGGGTTTTCAAGCGGGTCCGGTCCGCGCAGGTCTTGCCCCGGGCCGTCATGGCTAAGTCCGATGTCGATGTCATATTGCGTGATCAAATCGAGCTTTTCTCGATCGAAAAGCGAGCCATTGGTGATGATAAGGAACCGTGCCGACGCGAACCGCTCGGCTAGCGCCGGGATGAGGCGCTTCAGCTTCGCCCAATAGATAAAAGGCTCGCCGCCCCAAAGCTCGATCCGCTCCGGCGCCCCCTCAAGCCAGCTATCAAGATTGGCGAGGAAAGCCTCAACATCTGTGAGCTTTGAGAGCGTCGCATCGCCAATCTGATGCGCCTGGCTGCAATAGGAACAGCTGTAATTGCACGACAGCCCCAGCTGGATTTTCAGGACCTTGGGGGCGCGGGATTTGCCCAAGGGCGTCGCCTTCGAGACGCGGAGTGCGGTAGGCCATTCGCGCTCGTCGATGAGCCCGAGCTCGATGCCTTCGATCTCCGATGTATGCGGGTTGTAGCGAATATCATGACGGCTGCCGTCACGGGCTTCCAGGGTAAGCGTGTACCACATCAGTCAAACCACTTCTCTTGCAAATGCTCCGGGATCTCGACCCGGAAGTTCAAAACGACCTGGATATGCGTGACCTCACCCCGATAGGGATGCTGATTATGCGGGATCCAAGAGGGGAAGATAACGATCAAACCAGGCGCCGGATTGACGCTGTAGGCGGGCCGGCTCTCGAAGGGGAGCCGCGGTTGATCGGCATAGCGGCTCGGGTCTTCGAGACAAAAGCGCGGATTGCCGACCGAGTTGATCGGCTGACCCGTCCCGCTTCCTGAGAGAAAGAGCACCGCTGTGACATCGCCCTCGCGGCTGTCGGCATGGGTGTTGATGAAGGCGCGATCCTCGATGAGAAGCGCGCGGTTCTCGCAATAGGCGGGATCGAGGAACTCTGCCCCGGGTCCAAGGTAATCCGCCACGCAATCGCGCACGGTCTGAAGCAAGTCCGGCGATTCCGTCATGATCCCGCGAATGCGTCGCTCAGAGGCCGTGCGGTTGTTCTGCGGTAGGCGCCAGGATTTCGCGTAAAGCGCAGCGACCTGTGCCTCTGCCTCCTGCCCCTCGAGCTGGTAGAAACCCACCCGTGTGGGCCAGAGCTCTTCGATCTGCCGTCTAACCTGCATGGGGCACCTCAGCAGTAGCACTGGCAATCGCAGTTGCAATTGCAGTTCGTGTAGCTGCGCAGATAGACATCGTGATAAGTCAGGTTGCTTTGGAACTCGAGGCCTTTGAAGGACGTTGAGACGATATTGCCAGAGCCGGTTGTTTTATACTCTGTCGCCGTCTTGGTATATTCCCCTGCCGGCAACCCCGCAGCCGGCGCGCCAGAGATCCGCGCCCAGGGCACTTGCCCCGCATCATCAATCACGATGGTGGTGCCAACTTTATAGGCCATGAGAAGATCCTCCGATGTCGATGGGATTTTGGGCATTGGGAAAGCGCAAGCTGACCTGCAACGGCAGGCAAACGCGACGGATCCCGGCGAAGGGGGCAGAATCATGGGGCACATGGCCCTCAAAAACGACGAGCGTCCCGGTCTGGGGTCGCACATCGAGCCAGCTGCCAGTAAAAATGGCGGGGTTTTGGTTGGGCCAGAGGCGGTGGCCGCGGCCCGAAGGGTCATAGAACCGTAAGGCGCCCTCGCGATACCGCTGTGGTCCAGCGTCTCCAAAGTCGACTTCGGGGTAATAGGTCACCACGACGTCGGCGCGTGGATGGGTGTGGGTGAAGATGCCGATCGTCTCGCCGTACCCGGCGCCTTGCACAAAGGGCTCAGTGATGGCCATCAAGCTTTCGGGCAACTCTGCCCCATAGCCGCGATGCAAGTACTCGGTCATACTGGCGCGGGCCACACTGAGCCAGGCCTCAACAGCCGCATCTCCGCGATGCTCGGCCAGAAGGTTGTGGCGGATATGGCCAAATGGACTGTCGGCTGTGCCGAGATTGCGCGGATCAGAATCATCAATTACGCGGTGCCGCGCGGCATCTGCGATTGCGATCTGAGCCAAGCGCTGGTTTACCTCCGGTGTCAGCAGATCATGCTTTACCAATACGAAGCTGGGATAGAGAGCGGTGAACATGACAGCGCCCCTTCAGACCACGGCCACATCAACACGGCCCACAGAGGTGTAATGGTCGGTGTTGATCTTGAGGGAGAGGGTGTCCCCAGACTGCAGCCCCAAGGCGCAAGCCCGGATCACCGCCTGACCCTGTGCGTCCGTCACGACCCGGCCATGCGGCACATAGCCTGAGAGCACCTCGAGCTTCAGCCGGGTGGCATGGGCGAGTGGCGCGCCGTCTGCGTTTTCTGCGAGGTGGAGTGGGATCCCAACCCAGCCATCAGGGACGATCGTCAGATCGCTTGGCATGACCACGTGCCAGTAAAAACCAAGGTAATTGCGTGTGTCGCTCACCTGCACGCTATCATTAAGGACAATCGGGTCTGGTGTCTCACCGATCCCGAAGGATCCTGCAAAGGGCAGGATGATCCGTGTATCCACAAAGCGCCCCGTGGCTATCGGCATCCAGACATAGCAGGCGATAGCCGAACCACGCTTGGCACGATTACGCAGCCCATATTCGTTTTTGTCCCAACGCGAGGTGATGAGCCGGTTGTCCCAGGTCGAAAGCATGCCCTCATGATCGATTGGGATCTCAAAACGGCTGTAATCGACGATCTCATCGGCGCCTTGGAGATCGGTGAGGTCAAAGGCGAGATGGCTGCGATAGGCCAGCAACGCCCCCGGTGCGCCGGGATCCTCAATCGCGTGCCCCAGGAAGAAGGATTTTGGCACTCCGGCATCCGAGGGGCCGTCGAGGATTGGCGGGGCCAATGTGGCCATGTCCGTGATGGTAAGACCGTCGAGCGCTGCGACCCGCTGGAAGGCTACAAGAGTCAGTCGTGTGTATGTGAGCGACACGCCAATCCGCAGACGGCTGTCATGGGTCAGGCAATAAATCCCGGTGTCAATCGCGTGCATCGAGGCACTCCTTCATGTCGGTGAGTTCCGTGTGCAGATCCTTGATCGCCTCGACGAGGAGACCGATGAGATTGCCGTAAGCGAGACGCAGGAGCCCATCGACTTCGGTGACGGCTTCGGGCGCAACGGCCTGCACCTCCTGCGCAAGTAGACCCATCTGGCGGGGCTCGCAGCGGTCCAAGCGATAGGTGACGCCGGTTAGCGTCAGAACCTTGACCAGCGCATCAGAGATGGGTGTAATCTCGGACTTGAGCCTGAGATCCGAAGACGAGACGAAGTTCGACGCAGTCACCGGGCCAGTGAAGGTCGCCCCCGTCAGTTTGGCGAAAGCGGAAGCATGGCTTCCATCCAGAAGGTCTGCATCAATGCCAGAGCCTGATCCATCCACGGTCACCAGCTTGGCGAGCACCTGGGTCGCCGTATCCGGAGACCCATCTGCGCCAGCGGGGCCTTGGGGTCCGGTCGCACCGGATGGCCCCGTGGGACCAGTAGGCCCCTGCGGTCCTGTTGCGCCAGTGGCACCAGTATCACCCTTCAGATTCACATAAGCGCCCCACGCCGTGCCGGAGTAGAACCGCAGACTAGTGCCAGACCATTGATGCGCCGGCGTTGGACCCGTGACCCCGGTTGGGCCGGCTGGACCTTGCGGACCAGTAGCACCTGTGGCCCCAGTTGCACCCTGAGGTCCTGTCTGTCCAAGCTCGACAACAGTTTCCGTGCCGGAGACACGCTTCAGGTAGAGCTTGCCATCTGGCACATTGACCGCCAGTTCCCCGGCTGCAAGTTGCGCCGCTGTCGGCACCCGGCCCGCGACTGTCGTGCGTTTCAGAAGAAGCGTATTGGCCATGATCAAAATGTCCCGCCATCCAGGGTGATGCCGTTGATTGTGCCACCCGTGATGGCGACGGCATTTGCGTTTTGCGTGGCCATGGAGCCCAGTCCGAGGTTCGAGCGCGCTGTCGCCTTGTTCGCTACATCAGACAGGTTCGATGCCGCGGAGAGTTTGCCTGCTAGAGCATTGGTCACGGTCGTTGCGAAGTTCGGATCATCGCCGAGGGCTGCCGCCAATTCGTTTAGCGTGTCCATGGCGCCGGGAGCGGCATCAATCAGCGCCCCGAACGCGGCGGCTACAAAAGCTGTTGTTGCGATCTGGGTGGTGTTCGTGCCGGTCGTTGCCGTCGGAGCCGTCGGCGATCCTGTCAGCGCAGGTGATACAAGCGGCGCCTTGGCATCGAGCGCTGTTTGCAGCCCCGTTACCTGTGCAATCGAATGACCATGGCTGGAGGGCGTAAAACTCGTGGGCTTACCCGTGATCCCAGACCAGGGTGCTGCATCTGCAACTTCCGCCGCATCGACCTTGCCATCATTGTCTGTGTCATAGATGGATTTTGCCATGTCTCCGGCGCCAAAGCCGGCAATGGCCTCATTGACGAAGGCTGTCGTTGCAATCTGTGTCGAGTTCGTTCCCGCAACCGCTGTTGGTGCTGTGGGCGATCCTGTCAGCGCAGGCGAAGCCAACGGCGCCTTGGCGGCTAACAGGCTGTCGAGTTGGGACTTGCGGACAAGGTCGGTTCCGCCGCTGGCATCCTGGCTAGACTTCGGAACGAGCGAAAAAGTCTTGGCCCCACCAATAGTCTGGGTGCCGGTGAGCGCCAGAAAGCCGCCCGTACCCGCAATCGGGACAATCGATGTGGCATTGCCAGCCCCGTCGTCGCCCTTGCCGGCATAGACCGTGTTGTCGACCTCGTTGTGGGCAAGTTCTCCCGATTTCAGTGCAGCGGGCGCACCTGCCACGCCGGAGACGCGGCGTTTAAGCTGAATCGTATTGGCCATCAGAAAAATCCTCCATTGATGGGGGTGTCGGCGGGCAGGATTGTGATGCCTGGATCACCTTGATCGCCCTTGTCGCCTTGCGGGCCCGTTGCCCCTTGCGGTCCGGGCTGACCGCCAAGGCGAAGGCGGAAGGGTCCAGTGACGACGCGCACCTTGATGGGGGCTGTGATCATGATCGGGCCTGTTTGCCGGATCACTTCGCTCATGGTCTCAGCCCCCGCGTCACCGGCAGCATCACGGGGACTTCGAGAAGAAAGCCTAAGTGCAGGTCTGGTTCGAGATCGGTGCGCACCAAATCCAGCACCATGTGGCCGGGCGTGAGCGCTGCGGTTTGGGACGGGGTCAAAGACAGTTCCAACACCGTGTCGGTGATACGTGCTATCCCGCCATCAGCGCTGGACAGCTCTGCGAGCAGCGTTGGATCACTGGGCTTGAGGCGCAGATGGCCAGCATAGCTTGCACCCTCGGTAAAGACCGGTGCTTCTGCCTCAATGTGCAGTCGCCAGGCGTAGCCAATGAGAATGGCGGGACCTTCGCTCAAGGTGGCCACCGTCATGGCTGCCACCCGCAAAGTCGCGCACCGATCTCGTTATGGGCGACAATCTGGGCCAAGGTGTTATCGCTCAGCACATCCTGACGGGACGGACGGATCGGCTCGGCCCAATCGCACTCGTCCCGCAAACTCCGCGGGTCAATCGCGCATCCAGCGGTCAGCCCGGCGCTCAAGATCAGCGCGATCAGCGTTTTGAACGTCATGGCGGATGTCCTTGGAAGATTGGAGCGCGCGGATACGGGCGTCCGCGCGGCGGATGGCGAGCTCGGCCTTCGCGGCAAGCCGGCCCTGGTGGATTAGGATCCAGACGGCGGTGCCTGTGGCAGCAATAATCGCGCCCCAATAGGCGAAGCGACGACCAAGGCCCGCGAACAGCGTGGTGAGGATGGTAGTCATGTTGGGGCGCCCACTGAGAGGGCGATGCAGCGTGTTTCGAGCAGCAGCACGATTTGTTCGCGCACATCGGCGACGGCCTGCATGTGATCATGCATGCGTACAGCGGCATCTTCGCGGGCGGTGAAGTCTGGAAAGCGCATTGTGCTGATGCCGCTACCACAGTCAGGCAGATCACCCCCTGCAAGGCAGGAGATTACGATCAATACCCGGGTCATGGTGTTTTCCCCGAGCGATGGTCATCGATCCGGGCCGCCTTCGCGCGGAGCGCATAGATGACGACGCTAATGAACACAGCCGCGCCGATCCACGGTAAGGCGATGGAGAGCCAGCTTTCCAGCCCGACCAAGGTGAACACGCGCCCGGCTATATCGCGCGCCTGTTCAGCTTCGACCAACGCCGGTGCAATCTGGCTGCCGATCGAGCCTGCAGCACCAATCACGCCCAGACCGATCTGTGCATTGGCCGCCGTCATGATCCGGCTATCCGTGGGGACACCGGAAGCCCGTTCGGGGGCGATTTCGCGAGGAGCGGCAGTTTCCAGTGCCTCGGTCAGGGCAACATCGATGGTCGGCACAAGTGGGAGACCGTTATCATCTCGGAAGACAAGGATGGCTCCGCGGGTCCGCGGGCCAATCTTGCCGTCCACTTGACCAACCTCATGGTATCCAAGCGACCGGAGGCGTACTTGCACGTCGCGTATGGAAATAGTGGCGCTACTGGTCGCGTTTCCCGCGCGGCGCACTCCGAGGAGCTTAGAGACCGGGTAGCGCTTCACATTAACCGCGTCGTTTTGGTTGCCCCCGAGGCCCCAGATCCAAGGTCCCTCAATCCGGTCGATGAAGAATACATGGCCCTGCCAGCTGGAGGACCCACGAGGGATTACGCCTATGTCACCCTGCTGGGCGTCGGCAACCTCAATGGGGATGCCCCAGTTGAGATAAGAGCGCGCCGTCAGCTTGCGGGTCGAGCGGAGCCCGGCCCGCTCAAGACAGTGCCCGACAAAAGCTGCGCACCAGGCAACACTATCATGCTCGACCCAGTCGTGGCCAACCGAGGCGTACATTTCTAAGATGACGGGGTTGTCCTCGGGGCCCGGTCCCTCGGTCGTACCAATGTAGCTGCGGGCGATATCAAACGGCGTCATGGTCGTCTCCTATGCAATGCAAAACGCCGCCCCGGAGACGGGATGGCGTGCAGGATTTCTGTGAGTGGTGGGCGGGTTACTTCTTGCGGCAAAGCCAGGCGGCCAGCAGCGCTTCCGCCCCGCGGGGCCCGAGATAGGCGAGCGTTGCCACAAATCCAGTCGAGACCGGCTGCGACAGGCCGATGTAACGCGCCGCCGCCTCTCCGATCAGCGCCATGCCGACGGCAACGGGGATTTCCCAGAGAAGCTCCTTGCCGAAGAAGCGGCGGTTGCCGAGCTTCACTTCTCCTGAATGCCACATCAGCCGTCCTGTAAAGGCGCCGATCAGCGTGGTCACCGCCCCGCCGAAGAATGTGTTGATCATGTCGATGAACCCATCGCTATTCATGGGTGCGCCTCCTCTAGTTTCGCCACGCGGGCGGTCAGTTCCTTGACGGCCTCAATCAGAAGGCCGGTGATGTTGCCGTAAGCGACAGAGAGCTGATCGGTCTCAGCGTCCACCCGCACCACCTCGGGCAGGACTGCCTCAATCTCTTGCGCAATGACGCCGATCTGGCGCGCGCCATCCATAGTGAAGCGCACCCCACGTAGGGCGCCAATCACGGCCAGCGCATCGGCAATGGTTTCGACATCAGATTTCAGGCGGGCGTCAGAGGATGAGACAAAGTTCGGAGCGGTCACGACGCCGGTGAAGGTTGCGCCGGACAGCGCTGCTTTTGCCGCGATCGCCGCGTCATAATCCGCCGCCGACTTGGTCGCCATCGTGCCGAGCCCGAGGTTTGTCCTTGCAACCGTCTTGTTCGTGAGCCCCGCCAGATTGTCTGCTGCATCAAGCAAAACATCCCACCCGGTGTTCGTTGCGTTCCTTCGGCGCAAGACTGGCGGCGAGACCGAGGTGTCGACCCATAGCATGCCCGCGACAGCTGCGCTCGGTGCCGAGGCCCCAGAACTTGTCGATTGAAGCGCCGCGATCACCTCGTTGATCCGCGCGCGTACGGCGGCGCCCGCATCGTTCGCAATCGTGAAGCTGGCGGTTTGCGTCATCAGGCGACCTCATCGGCATAAAGCCGCAGTTGGTTGACGATGGGCGTATAGGACGCGTCTTTCGTCGTGAAAAATGCCCGTGCTTCGACTGCGCGGGCCTCGATTTCATGGTTGTCAAGGCGGCCCCATGGCCCCCAGTTCGGCGATGCGGCCGGATCGTCATCGGTTTCTCGGATTTCAAAGAGCACATCGATTTCCGCGCCGGCCGAGCCGTCAAAATCGGCCCATATGTCCATCAAGGCCGTGCGCGCATCGATCCGGTCGTTGAGGGCCAGCGCCGCCAGGCCAATTTCTGAGCGCAGCCGCACGCGTTTCACGGCACCGAGATCGAGCCCCGCGGCGAAAACGTATTGTCCGTCCAGCGCTGTCACCTGCGTCACGCCATTCGTAGTCTCAGTGGCAAGGGTCAGGGTTGACCCTGTGACCTGAAGCCCAGCTTTCGAGCCGACAAAGCCGGGATCGGCTTGCAGGAAGTCCAAAGTCGAAAAGGCCAGTACCTGTGCGCCCTTGGTCGTAACGCGTGTCTCAAGCCCAGCGCGCCCACCACTGTCTTCAGCTCGCACCAGATAGGTGCCGGGTTTGAGCGGCACGACGGCGATGGCCTCTCCACCCGAGACCCGGTCCATCGAATAGCTGTCGGCCCAGGTGGCCGTTGCCTCCTTGGAATGCCGGATCACGATGTTACCACCGACCCGTACATCGGGATCCACCGAGCGGGACCATTTCAGGATCGCGAGGCCGCCCGCCGTTTGCAGGGTCACATTCTCGAGCTGCGCTGGAGGCGCGGTGAGCCCGAGGATTTCGACCGCTGTCTCCTGCCAGGGCGAGGAGACGCCCAGAACTGAGATCGCTTTGACGCGGAACGCCCAAGCACCCGGCGCAATGTCACGGATATCGAGGGCCAAACCATCCGTCCGGCCATAGTCGACCCAGTCGGCCGCGCCCGCCAGTTTACCTTGCAACTGATAGGCCGCAACAAATCCTGAAGGCGCGGCTTCCCAGCTGATCTTTGCCAGAACCTTCAGCCCACCACCGTCCCGAGTGACATAGAGGTCCTCGGTGACCTGCGGCGCGCCGGGTGCTGGGATGTCATAGGCATTGGGCAGCGCGGTGCGCGGGGCAGCTGCGTAGATTTGCTGCTCGGACGCCGACCAGTCATAGACCAAGGGCGAGGTCTCGCGCAGCACGAGTTCCGGCAGGAGCAGCGCCCCATCGCCCGAGGCCGTCAGATCAAGGCTGACCCCATGCACCTCGAAGGGTTTCGCGGCAAAGCCCCAGCGCGCATAGGAGAGCGTGACCACATCGCCGACGGTGGCCGCCCAAGCTGAGAGCTTGCCCGAGAGCCGCACCGTCATCTGCCGACGCGCGCGTTCAAGCTCGATTTTCGCAAGCCGCTGGGCCATGGCGGCGGAGATCGTGAAGGGCAGCGAGATGTCGCGCCACTTTTGTTCACCACCGTCCTCAGCCACATATACAGCGCTCGAATAGGCCGGGAAGTCATCCGGCTGCCAATCGTTCTCGGGGCTGACGAACTGCCCTCGCACGCCGTTGAAGTTCGACGACATCGTCACGCGCGTGGCGAGGGTCAGCCCGCCCTCGCGGACATGGTCTGAGGTTAAAGCGACGTCCGGCGCGCGCCAGGCCCCCGCGTGGATGCGCCAGGACCCGCTCGAGAAGGCGCAGCGGCCTGCGAAGCTGGAGAGCATTCCCTCGATGATCGTCTTCGGGACCTCAGAGAGGGTGATAACCCCATTGCAGGCATAGCGCGGCTCCGACCCACCGCCTGCAAGGGGAACAGCCTCGTCGCAGATGTTCGCCGCCTCGACCAAGGACAGTTCATCAATGCCGTCTGGCTGGCCAATGCGCGCCCCGATGCCCCAGGTCGGGTTGGCCATATAGTCGGCAAGACAAAGCGCGGGGTTTTCCGAATAGCCTGCGGTTTGCGTCCGCGGATCCCAGATGTCGTCCTTGCCCTCCAAGTCCACCGTGATGTTTGGGATACCGCCCGGAAAGGCGTTCTGATCATAGGTCAGCCGCAGCCGAATAGCCGCACAGCCTCGAAGTCGGTGGTTTTCCGTCCATTTGTCGGGCAACGCTGCCTTGAGGCCCGCAAAGGCGGTCTGGTTGGCGGCACCGAGTTTCTTTTCGACGAGAACCTTTCCGGCCCAGCGGCCTTGAGCCACGCCTGCGGCATTCACCGCCACTTCGCCCTCAAAATAGATGGCGCCGATTGATTTGACCCGATGCGTGGCCAACACGATCACCAGATCGAGGTATTTGTTGTCCGACCCCGAGGAGTGCAGGAAGACAATCACCCCACCTTTGCGGGTGCGGCCATAGACGAGATCGCGCGGCACGACGGGCTCGCGGATCGTCACCGTCCGCGGCTGCATCGTGGTCTGTGGCTTTGGCATCAGGGCCTGCGCCGCGTAGGACAGCAGAAGCGTGCCGCCGATCCGCAGAAGTGCCGCACCAATTCCGCCTGCAGCCAATACGCCGCTGATCGCCCCCGCGATCGCGGTGACGGCTGTCACGATGAAGGGCATGGAGTGGATCCGAGTTCAGATGAGCCAGGCAAGCCGGCAAGAGGTCAGCGGCACGGTCACGAGGCCCGCGGGCGCCATGCCGACGGCGCTGGCCCCAATGCAGATACCGAACCCAAGACCGGTGTGGGCCAGAACGATGTCACCGCGCCCAGCGAGAAGCACGGCCGGGCGTGGCTCACCCAAGAGCGCACAACCCATCTCCTCTAGCGAGGACCAGCCCAGACGGCGCATTACACGCGCGCCGCCTAGCGCGGTGGTGTAGCGCCCGCGCCAAAGGGACGCGACATCCTCACCGCCAGTCAGGATCATGCGCGTCTCGAAGGCAAAGGTCGGGCAGTCATGCACGCCCCAAACGAAAGGACGCGCGCGGGCGGTATCGATCGCTGCTGCAAGCAGGCGTTCCCAGTGGTCAACGCGGGGGAGCATCATCCGCGCCCCCAGGTGATTTCGCGATCCTGGATCGCTGTGACGTACTCAAAACCGAGATCGCCGGAGAACAAGACCTGCTGGCTTTCATGGGTGTAGCGCCAGGTCCGCGCCACGGTGAGATCGATCAGACGGCTCTCATAACTGATAGTGATCGTGCAGGTGTCGGCGTCATCCTTGATTTCGGGAACATCAAGCCGACCCGAAAAGGCCTGAACCGGATCGGCGATGATGCTGCCATTCTCGGCCAGAAGTCCCAGCCAGATGCGGCCCGGCAGGCCTTGGCGCGCTTCCTCGATGGCCATCTGTACGAGATCCAGCGGCACGCCGGAAAGCGAGACGGCCGTGCCGCCGGCCACAACCTCGCCGGTTTCATCGAGCGAGCCGAGGCCCAGAAGTGACCCAGCCCCCGCCCAGCTTTGGTCGTTCCAACTGACCTCTCCCAGCCCCGACCAGATACGCACCCAGCCCGTGGCGAACCTGCCCTCAAAGAAAATGACGGGCCTGAGGCTTTGATCTGCCAACGCAGTTGCGAAGGCGACGGTCAGATCACGTCTCATCAGACTGCCTCCCGCGCTGAGATCGTGAAGCGGTGCTGATCCGCACGACCGATGACCGAGGGGACCGGGGCCGTCAGCCGCAACAGGACTGACGGATCATCAAGGCCGAGCAGCGTGCCGATCGGCACGGAAGCCCGAAGCGGCGGCACGAAGGTGAGCGTCGCCTCGCTGCCCAAAGGCGTTACATCCGCCGTCAACTGATAAAGCCGCGTGGTGGCATCCGAGCCCAGTTGGAAGAAATCCCCCGCGCGAAGGCCAAGTCCCCAACCAGCCGTGCGCAAGGTGGAGGCTCCCGCAGCTTGCACTTCGGTCACGTAAGGATTGCCCGCCGCCACCGGCACCTCGATCGAGGGATCGGGGAAGAGGAACCGGCCGCGCAATCCACCAAGGGCGGTGAAGAAGGCCGAAAGCCGCCGAGCATTAGCCCCTTGGGTCACCGCCATCTCGATCTGGTATTCCCACCAGGAGGCACCCCAGTCCTGGATCTGGGATGTGCCGGTAAAGGGCGAGCGCGCCTCGGCCACAGACGTAATCAGCCTCCGCTCGAGCGAGGACACGAGCGTCAGGGGCAAGACAGGAATGGCCATCTCAGATCACCTGACCCCGCCGCCGCCCATCGGCCACGCTTTCCTTCGCGATGCGGGCGATTTCCGGGATGGCCGCACGAAGGCGCGCGTCGATCTGCTCGGCCACGCCCATCTGTGCCCCACGCGCGTCGATGTTCACGGTCACGCCGGTGCCAGCGCTGGCACCACGTACATACCCAGCCGCCTCGCGCCGGTTCAGCACCCGTTCCCCGCGCTGCAGTATCGTCGGAACTTCGTCAGGGCGCAGACCCGCCCAACCGCCGGAATGCATCCTCGGCGCCCCCGTGAAGGCCATCGCTGGTACCGAGCGACTGTGTCCCGACAATCCGACAATACCACCCGCATGCGAGACCGCCGCCGTGACGGAGCCGCCGCCAAAAATGCCCGAGAGTGCCGAGGCGATGGGCCCCAGAACCGCGCGCTTGAATGACAGGACCGCGAGGTCCGCCAGGATCGAGCGCACGAGGCCCTTGAAGTCGAACTTGCCGGTCTCAACGAAGCTTCGGAACGCACTTTCCGCGCCACTGAACGCGCCTGTCAGGGTTTCGCCGAGGCCTTTGCCCCAGTTCAGCGCATCCGTTGCATAGGCTTGAAGAGACTCCGACACTGCACGCCAACCGGTGGCGATCCGATCCCCGGCGCTGCCCGCAGCCCCTCCCGCGCGCCCCATGGCATCCGACAGCCGATCTGCTGAGACAGCCGCCTCATCCAGCGCCGCCGCGCCTTCTTCCCCGGTGCCCGCAACGGCGTCGCGAAGCGCGCCCCAGGAGGTCAGCGGGGCTGTCGCGCCATTGGCGAGATCGCTAGCCGCCTGACGGTAGGTGTTCGCAGTGGCCAGCGCCTCGGCGGCGATTGCGTCGAGCCCAAGGTCAGGGGCCGAGAGCGGGTTGTCCTCGAAGGCGCGCCGAAATGCCTCTGCCGCAGCCGTTCGGGCATCTGCGGAGGCGCCTGCGAAGGGGTTGGGGATGTCACCGAGATTAATTTCACCGATCTGACCAAAGGTGGTCTCGATGCCCACTGCAGCAAGCGCATCGCGGATGCGTCCCGTGAAGGCATCGATCCGGGCGATGGCGCCGTTCAGCATAGCCTCGATCCCGTCGAGCATGCGGTTGGCGGCCGAGAAGACGAGATCCCCGATCACATCTGGCAGACGCGACCAGATCTCGCGGACGGCAAGAAGCGCGCCCTCGAAGGTGTTGGCGGTCGTGTTGCCAAAAGCCACAACACTCTCGATAGCCCCGGCCATGCCGGAAGCGGCATCGGCCTTGAGATCGTAGAACATCGCCGTGGCCGCGGCCCCGGCGCTTGATGTCCCCATCTTGATCCGGTCCCAGACCGCGACCGCGACGTCATTCAAGAGGCCCATGGCCTCGCCGAAGCCGCCTGCGCCGGAGGCCAACCGGGTGAACCAATAAACCAGCTCGCCTGCGCCCACGATGAGGGCGCCGATGCCGGTGCGGATCAACGCGCCTTTCAGGACCACCAGCGTGGTGGCGAGCCCACGAACAGAGAGAGCGGCTATCGCCATGGCAGCTACCCAGCGGCCGGCGAGGAAGGTGGCAAAGGTCCCGGCGTAGATGGCCAGGCGATCAAGGTTGCTCAGCACCGTGTCAAAAGCCCGGCTGATCGGGCTGGTACTGGACGCAAGGGCGACAAACGCATTGGCCACTGCCTCCAGCGACGGGGCGAGCGCCACGGCAATCCGGTTGCGAACGCCGGTGAATACCTGGCCGATGTTGACCAGCGCGAGTTCCGTCCGGCGCATGGCTGCGATGGCATCAGCGTCGAGCACAGCGCCAAGCGCCTGTGCCTGTGCCCCGAGCCGGGTCATCTCTGCCCCGCCGTTTTGCAGTAGCGGGATCAGCCGCGTTGTGTCAGACGCCATGGCCTCGAGATAGAAGGTCATCTCCTGTTGGCTAACGCCCGCGCGCTCGAGGCTGTCGATATAGAGCTGAAGCGCCTCTGGCCCGGAAAGCCGTGCGAACTGGTCGGCCGTCACCCCAACCCTTGGCGCGATGTTCTCGAAGAAATCCGCCATCGGCCCGCCGCCCGTCTGCAGGAAATCCCCCACGCGGTCGTTCACGTCCTTCAGGATATCGGCCAGCTTTTCTTGCTCGATCCCCACCGTGGCCGAGGCCGCCGACCAGCGCTGGAAGACCTCGGGGTTGGCAGTGGCAACCTGAGAAAGCTGGCCGATCTCGTTGGCGGCCGCGACCGTCGAGCGGGTCATCGCAACGCCAGCGGTCGCAAGCGCCGTGGCGGCAGCAGTCGCCGCAATCCGGGCCCTACGCGCAAAAGCCGCCATGCGCGCATTGGCCTGGTCCAATTCACGGCTCAGACGCCCCATGCCGCGGGTGCCTGCCTCGCCGACGCCTTCCAGCTCGGCGCGCACCTGGCGCCCGCCACTCGCGGAGAGGCGGACGGAAACACGTTTTTCAGCCATACTGGGTCCTTGCAAGATGTATCACGATATGATACATTTAGGTTCATGATTGTTAGCACAAGAGGAAAGCTGGCCGCTGGAGCCGTACAGGACCAGTTTGGCAAAGGCTTTCCAGCGGACATCATAAAACGCACGCGCGCTATACTTTCAGCATTGGATGCCGCCGTCGTGCTTGAAGATTTACGGTTTCCGCCGGGCAATCATCTTGAAGCCCTAAGTGGCAACCGGACAGGACAACACTCGGTGCGCATTAATGGACAATGGCGCATCTGTTTTATTTGGACCGATCAAGGACCTGCCGAGGTTGAGATCGTGGACTATCACTAGGAGGGCCTGACATGAGCCTCATGACCAACCCATCCCATACCGGCGACGTCTTGGCTGAGCTGTATTTGGCGCCGCTTGAGATGAGCGCCATTACCCTTGCTGCAAAGCTTGGTGTGCCGCGCACCCGGATTGAGCGCCTTGTAAAAGGCCAAACCGCCATAACAGTGGATACGGCGATGCGGCTTGCCCGGTTTTTCTCAACGACGCCAGAGTACTGGATGAACCTGCAACGCGCTTGGGATTTGGCACGCGCTCGCGAGACAATTGACGTCTCAGGCATCAACCCCCTCGAGGCCGCCTGAACTAGTTCGTTCGTTTGTCTTGCGCACCATCACCGCCTCGATGGGCGGCAGCAGTTCTGCGATGGTTAGGGGCGAAAGCCCAAGGGCTGCCCCGAGTTGTAAGGCCGCACCCATGTCCCAGCCCAAGACCGCTCCTCCGCTCATGCCGCCGGCAACGCGCACCTGTCCGCCGAGGCGCTGGACCAGATCCCAGACCTGCCAGCCTTCCAGGGTGAGAGGTTTGTGCTGGGTCCGTGGGCATTCCGCGCACATAGAGGGGCACGCCGCGCAATAGTCACCGCCCCTGCCGAATTCCCAGTCGGCGAGAGCGGTCAGGCGTTTTTTTCCGCGTCCAGAATGAGCGCGCTCGCGATGTATTTGGTCTGAAACGCCTCGAAGATCGGCCAGAGCTCCAGCAGGGCGTCGATGCCGTCAGGCGTCAGAGGCAGCAGTTTGCCGTCCTCGTCGCCGACGCCCTCCCAGTCTTTTACCACGATGCGCGCCACGGCCTTTGCGACGATGCGCGCAAGGTCGTCGTTGGAGGCGCTGCCTTCGGCATCCGCTGCTGCTGCGATGATCGTCGGATCGGTCCGTGCTGCCAACATGATGGCGGTGGTCAGCGGCTCCACCAGCAGGCGGATGCCGTGGCCAAGATCAAGCCAGCGGGGCTCGGCGGAGAGGTTCAGGCGCAGCATGGTCAGTAAACCTCACGGTCATTGGTCAGGGTGACGGTGCACATACGACCCACCACGGGTTCGCTGGCCGCCTGCCAATCAAAGGTGGCCTGTACACCTTGCGGGCCCGAGATCTCGATCCGCGGGCGTGGAAGGTAAACAGCATGGGCCGTAACGGTCAGGCTCTCGCCGGTTGGCAGCGTGTAGGAAAACTCCAACTCGCAGGCCTCGCCGTTGATCGCCTGGGTCACGAGCGTCTGGTCCGCTAATCGCGCGACAACATTGCCGGTCAGCGCCGCGATGGACGGGTCCGCGCCGTCGATCTTACCATCGGCCCGGATGGTCTCGATCCGGTCGAGATTGTTGGCATAGGTCAGGTCGGCAGAGACGACATTGCCGATGTTGGCGCCATTCCGCGTGATGGCGCCGTTAAAGTGGCCAAAGCGTTTCAGCGCGATGTTAGCAGGCGTCCCTGCCGCACTGGTCGTGGCGATGGCCTCGCCCTGTGCCACGATACTGGCCGTTGCCGTCAGCAACCCTGAGCGCGCCATCTGCCAGTTCAGGCTGTCCACCATACAGCCGGAATACATCGCATAGCGCGGCACCTCGGGCATCCCGGTCTCAATCGAGAAGCTCGGCAGCGCCCAGTTTCCCGAGTGAAACTCGTGCGTGTAGGGGGCATTGGTATCCGTTGTGGTGGGTGCGCCAAAAGCGGCCTTCAGCCAGAAGCCAAATGCCTCGACATCGATCGGGGTCACCACATCGCCATCCGCTGTCACCGCATCCTTGATAGGCGCCTGCGGATCGCGGCCATAGCCCAAGAGTTCTGAGGCCTGCAACGGTTGCTCGGCTCCCAGTGTCGTGCTGGCAAAGGGCATCTTGGTGTAGCCGCTCGCGGGCGGCGTGCCGTATGTCGTTTCGAACGCAAGCGCCATTTGCGCCCGCGCCCCTTGGGCTCGTGCCATGGTGTTACTCCTTGAATTGGTCTCGTTAGCCCAGCGCGTCACTGGTCGCGTAGTGAAGGGTGATCGGAATGATCCCGGCTTTCAGAGAGGCGGCCCCCTCAACTGGTAGATCGACAGGTTCAGCAGCTTCCGGCTCGACCCAGTCGCATAGATCCCGCAAAGTCCGGTCCGCGGCGATCACAGCACCGACCTGAGCGACAAGTGCGTCGAAAAAGGCGTCCCGATCCGTTGCCGATTGCACGATCATCTCGAGTTCAGCGCGATGCTGAAAATGATAGGTCAGCGGCGACAACGTCACGCCTGGTTCGCCTGGGGTGCCATCGCGCAGGATCATGAGACCTGCGGGCGGGATGCGTTCCGGCAGAACTTCTCCGCGCAGAACAGGCACATGCGGGATCGTCCTTAGCAGGTCCGCCAGGGCGGTCAGGATGGTTTCGCGTTGGGTGGGCATGGAGGGGCCTAATGGTGAATTCGTGTGTGTTATCGACGCCAAGAAAGTGCGAGGGTAATACCTGCTAATACTCACAAGGACTCACCCTATGAATGCTGTGCGCCCCATCGCCGTGAAGCTCGACCAAGACACACGTGACCGCCTTAGGCGGCTTGCGGACGCCCGGGATCGCTCCACGCACTGGATGCTCCGCGAAGCTGTTGCGCAGTTCCTGTCCCGCGAAGAGGCGCGCGAAGCCTTCCGCCAAGCTGGCATTGCGGCATGGCAGGAATATCAGGCAACGGGCCAGCATGTGACGCATGAGGAAGCCGACGCGTGACTTGCCAAGCTCGAAGCCGGTGAACAGGCAGATATTCCTCAATGCCACAATTGATCTGGTCTCCCGCTGCGCTGCGGGATGTTGAGAGGCTCTACAAGTTTCTAGCCGAAAAGAACCCGGACGCTGCACGCCGTGCCGCAAGGGCGATCCGAGAGGGGATGCAAATCCTGCGTGATCAGCCTGCAGCAGGGCGGCCCATGGGGACATGGATCCAGAGTTTCGTGAGTGGTTCATCACCTTTGGCGGCAGCGGTTACGCTGCCCTTTACCGGTTGGAAGCCGACAGTGCCGTCGTTCTCGCGGTGCGACATCAAAGGGAAGCTGGGTACTAAGCCAGCTTTCACCCCAGCTTACCGTCAACCCATCCAGAAATGATCAGCCCCGGTATCGCAGCCTGCGCCCGTTCGGCGTCCCGTGCGAGATTAAGCCGTTTCGACAGCTTCACCTGCGGCACCAGGAGGAAGATGGGCACGGTTGCTTTGCGGCGCCCGGTTTTCGACCGAGAGGCCACACCCAGCCCGCGACTGTTCAGCCGACCATCGGCGACCAGCAAACTTGGTCCTCCCCGCCGATAGACAAACCGAAGGCGCAGACCACGCCGTTTCTCCCATTCGCCCGGTGTGAGCGCCTTGCCGCGCGTGCCTTTGCCGGCCGCTGGCGTTGGGATGGTAAGCCAGAACCCGTCTTTCGACCGGATCAAGGGGCCAGTGTCATGCGCCCCGATGATCTGGGGTGCGTTGGACCAAATGAGCGCGGCCGCTTCCAGGCTTTCGCCCGCCGCAGGATAGGTTTTGGACCTGATCGTGTTGGCAAGCCGCTGGCCGAGGCGGGCGCGCGTGATCTGGGCGCGCCAGTTGGATTTAAGATCGTTGCCCGCCGCACGCATGGCAGCTGTAACGGCCTTTTCGCCAGCGAGGACTTCGGCGCGCATCGCGGTGACGATGTCGCCGGAGACGGAGAGATCGAGCTTCATGCAGGCGTGGCCTCAATGGTCCAGATCAGTCTTTCGCGATCGCGGATCGGCTCGCCCTGGATCAGGAAGGTCTCAAAGCCAATGAGGATCTGCTCATCGGGGCGAGGCACGGGGAGCTCCGAGACGCGTACATCAAAGCGCATGGTCTCTGACACCAGACGCGCGGCCCCGAATGCGGTCACATCATCATTGCGACGCATGATGATGCGGATACGGGTGAACTGCCCTTCGCTGTCGCGATGCCAGGCCTCATGGGCGAGGTTCGGATCAGCGAAGAGCAGATCGAGGGCCAGGGCAAAGGCCGTCATGTCTCCATCACCTCAGTTCGAGCTGAAGATCCGGATGGCCAACCGAGGGCGCTTGTTGACCGGCAGGATCGAGGCCTCGGTCATGAGATCGATCCAGCGCCCCTTGGTGTCCATCATCTGCCGTGCGTAAAGTGGCAGGCCGACAGTGTTGGCGGTTTCCAGCAGGTTCGCCGGTCCGCCATAAGTGGTGAAGGTGTCGAAGGTGCCAAGCGGGAAGGCGATGCCCTCGCCCGCTGGGATCAGCCGCTCCGAGGTGCCGTTTGAGAGCGTGACAGAGCCGTTGTATTCCTCGAAGAGGATGCCGGCGAAGGGGAAGGCGCGGCGCATGTCTTCGCGCAGCGGCTGGCCACCCGTGGCCGAAAAGAATTTGTAGGCCTCTTCGGTCTTGGGATGGCTGATCAGCTTGTCGAAGAACTCCGAGCTCACGAGCGCATGGGCCGTGGTCATGGTCTCGCCCAGAAGGCTGTCCTCAATCCCGCGCAAGACGGTTCGGACCTTGCCCTGCACATTCGTTCCTGCGGTGCCAAAGACGAAGTCGACCGAGATCTTCTCCAGGCCGAACTCGACAAAGTAATCGTAAAGCGTGGTGCCGGCCCCGTCCTTCACGATGCCGCGGAGCGCATTCATCTCCATGTATTCGCGGGTTTGGGCATGCTTGCGGCGCATCAGCGTCAGCTTGCGGTTCATCACCTCGACGAGCGGATCAGCCGCATCCGACAGGCCCAGCGCGGGCATGCCCTGAATGTCGGCGGGCAAGATCACATCGTCATGCGGGATCCAGGGAAGCGCGAAGCTGCGCATTGAGCGGGCTTCCCGATTGCCCACCGTGGCGGGCGCACCCAGCGGCACCGAGGGCAGGAGGCTGAGGACGCCTTCGCGCTGTTCGATGACAATGGAACGTTGCGTGACGCCTTCAAAGCGAAACAGGCCGATCTGGCCGAGGCGGGTGTAGAGATTGGGCAGGATGTTGATGGCCTGCGTCATCTCGGCGAGCGAATAGCCGCCCGCGTCAAACGGGTTGCGCGTGATGGTCATGTGGAACTCCGGGGAATGAGGGGTGACGCGCGAATGCGCGACGGAGAAAACGGGCGATCCGCCGGATTAGGCGGCGTCGCGCGGGATGATGCCGAGCGCGGTCAACTGGGCGCGCTTGGCGGCCGTCTTCGCAGCGTCATCGACGCTGGCGTCAAAGACCAAGGCCGCCTTCGAGACGATAGCAGGGCCGCGCACCACGACGATTCCCGTCGCATCCGCTGCGGTGGCATCAGTCGCATAGAGCAGGACGGCAGACGCGTTCTGCGCGCCGTCGGTGCCAGTAGCGGTGCTGAGCTTCATTTTGCCGCTCGCGGTGATGCGGCCAAGTACGGCGCCGACGGGATAGTTGGTCCCGGCAAGAAGGGTAACGGTTTCGCGGGTGAAGTTGGGGTTCAGCTCGTATTTGAGCACATCGCCCATGGTGGGCGGTTGGGTCAGAACGGACATGGCAATCTCCGAAGGATTGGGGTTCAAAAAAAATCCCCCGCCGGGGAGGAGCGGCGGGGGATCAGGTCGGCGGCAGCTTTTGGGGAGAGCGGTTTAGTCCCTGCTGCCCGCCGAGGCAGCCTTCTTCGCGGCAGCCACAATCGGGCTTTCCGCGGATTTGGGGAGAATGGGCGAAGGTGGCGCGGCAACGATGTCGCGTGCATCTGCGGCTGCAGAGGCGCGCTGAAGGACCAATTTGCGCAGGGCTTCTGGCGCTGTGCCGTCGCGCAGCGCCTTCGCGGCATCGATCGCGATGCCAAGGCGGCCGGCTTGCGCCGCGATCTCGGCAATTTCGGCAGCTGCCTCGCGAAGCTGAACTGAGAGCTCTGCCAGATTGCTGGGCTGTGCAGCGGCTGTTGGGGGGATTGGCGAAGCTGTTGCCGCTGGCGCAGGGTCTTCCTGTTCCACGCTTTGTTCGTCTTTCTGCGCGTCTTCTTCAGCCGTGCTCTCTAGGACGGGTTCTTCGTTGCCAGCGGCTTCCGTATTTACCTCAGTGGCGTCAGTTGTGGCGCTCATGGCGACCTCCTTTTCTCGGGGATAGGTTGCGCGCGGCTGCCGCGCGGTGGGCGATGGGGCGGATAAGCTCTTGCGAAAGCGGGCAAAGCCCCGGGTGAGGTCGATCACCTCATCTGCCAAGCCTGCGCTCACGGCACCCGTCCCGCGATAGGTCGCGGCTTCGGTCGCCAGCGCGGCGTCTTGGGTCAGACGCCCGGCGCGGCCCGCGGCGACAGTCTCAGTAAAGAGGAACCGCAGCACATCAATCTCGCGCTGGATATCGTCGCGGACCGATCCGGGCAGCGGCTCGTAGGGGTTGCCGTCGATCTTGTGCTGTCCGGAATGGACCAGCGTGACGCGCACGCCGTCCTGATCGAGCTGACCGCTCAGATCTGCATGCATCACCACCACGCCGATACTGCCGACGGCGCCGGTGCGCGGCAGCAGGATGCGGTCGGCCTGAGAGGCCAGCGCATAGCCCGCTGAAAAGGCGTGCTCGGCGACGAACGCCCAGACCGGCTTGTTACGGCGCACCGCCCGGATCTGGTCAGCCAGGTCAAAGACGCCCGCCACCTCTCCGCCAAAGCTGTCGATCTCGAGCGCCACCGCCCGCACGGACGGATCACGCGCGGCCGCCTCGATCTGCGCCGCGATCCCCTCATAGCTGGTCTGGCCGGAGGACTGTCCGATCCAGCCCCCGCGATGGATCAGCACGCCCGCGATCTCGATCACCGCGATGCCGTCAACGACCGGGTAGGGCGCATCCCCATGTTGCTGCAGGCGCTCGGTGAGGTTCCCGGCCAGAATGCTGGCGCGGGCGGGTGTCGCGGCCGTGCTGTCGTGTGCCGCGTAGCCGTCCGAAATCTCGACCTGTCGTCCCAGAATGCGCGGCCCAAGCCCCGACAGAAACGCCATGGCCTTGGTGGGTTCAACCATCAGCGGCGTGTTGAAAGCGCGCGCGGCAATGCGGGCATGGAGCATCAGGCTTGGTCCTCGTCAAGGCGCGGGCGGTCTTCCGCGTCATCGGCTTCATCTTCGGTCTCTGGTTGCTCTCCCTCGGCCGGTACGGCCTGGACGCCCTGCGCGGGGGAGCCAGGCCGCCGGAAATCGAGGCCCAGCGCGCGCTCACGTTCCCGTTCTGCCGCAATCTCGCGGTCGACCTGCTCAGCGTCGTAGCCCCGCTCGGCGATGGCTTGGGTGCGGGATTTCAGTCCAGCCTCGATCTGTGCGATTTCAGCATTGGCGTCTTTCAGCGGATCGACCCAGTCCCATTTCGTCGGCAGCCAGTTCGCGGCCAGCATGCGCGGGCGCTCGGTTTCGTAACCGGGCAGGGACAGCGCGCCGGAGAGCACGGCCAAATCCAGCCAGCGTGCATAAACCGGGCGGCAGAGCTGATAGACCATCACCGAATGCTGCCAAGCTGAGACGCGGCGGCGGAATTCGATCAGCGCCAGGCGTGAGTTCGAGAAGTTCCCCTTCACCATGTCGTTGGCGAGGTAGGGGTAGGGGATCCCGAGCGCAGCCGAGATTTGCAGCAGCGTCCTGTACTGGAACGGCTCGTAGGTTGCTCCGCTATCGGCGGGCTGCCCCACGGTGACATCCTCGCCGGCATCCAGCCGGACGATTTGGCCCGGGCTGATCTCCACACCAGCGGGCATCTCCTCATCATCCAAGGGGGCGAGCGGGTTCTCTGGGGCGGGTGAGGTCACGAACATCGCGTACATCGCGGCGACCTTTTTCCGGTCCAACTCCGCGTCGTCGTATTGATCCAGAAGGAACAACTTCACGATCGCCGGGGCCAGTTTCGACACGCCGCGCAGCTGACCACCCTCGACTGGGTCGATGACGTGGATCACCTCCGAGGCGGGCACGCGGACAATTTCCCCAGACAGTCCAGGATCAGTGCTGTCGCCTGGGTGGCGGCGGAAGAAGTGATAGGCGACGCGCCGCCCGATACGATCGAACTCGATCCCCTGGCGTATCGCGTTTCCATTCCGCGCCACGCCCGTTTCATGCAGAGGCAGCATTTCCGAGGGCAGCATCTGCAGCTGAAGTGGCACCGTCAGCCCGTCCTCAACCCGCCGCGGCCTGATCCGGACAAAGACCTCTCCTGCCAGAAACACTTCGCGTGCGGCTCGGCGCTGTAGCCCATAGAAATCCGTCAGCCCCTCGGCATCGGCCTCATCGGTCCAAGCCAGCCACAGCCGCTGCAGCTTCTCCTTGCGTGGAGCGTCCGCGATCTTGGAGATGGGCTTGATCCCGTCGCCCACGGTGTTGGCCGCCCAGCTTTCCACCGCATTCACGGCATAGCCATTATTTCGCACCAGCCAGCGCGCACGGGCGGTGATGTCGGGGCCCGATGCTGCAATAAGCGCGTTCACATGTGCGCGCGTGGCTTGGAACCCGCGCAGACGTCGGTGGTGTTGGCCGGCGTCAAATCCGCCGATGAAGGCGCCCAAGCGCTGCCGCCAGTTCATCACAGGTCTTTCACCGCAAAGGGGCGCAACACGCGCCCAGCGCTTCGCTCGAGTTTGGCCACGCGCCGTTCGACATCGCTGATCGCAGCGGCCAATTCAACATCCGTGCCGTAATTGATCGTCTTGCCGTCATAGCTGACCGACCGCGTGCCGCTGTAGCGCGCGCTCAAAAGCGCGCTGTGGCGGAGTTTTAGCTCGTCGAGGGTCATTCATCATTCCATGTATTTGGGCGTGCTGATCTTCCAGCCGCGCCGCCGGGGCGATGCGATCCGCCCTGCTTGAGGTTCGGTCGATTTCTCGGCTTCAGTACCTTGGGCTATGACCGTCGTCTCCACGCCCGCCTGCTTCTCAAGCTGCCGCCACATGCGCTCATCAAAGCGGTCGGCGCCCAGAATCCAGGCTGCGGCCCGCGCATAGACCCGTGTGTCGAGCGCCTCATTGCGCTCGCGGATCTTCTGCCACTCCTGGCGAGCGAAGCCGCGCTTGTTGCGGATCGTCACCAATTGCTCGGCCACGAGCTGTTTCAGCCATTCGCTGTCGGCCCAGTCAGGTAGGTGGATCATGCCCGCCGGATTGGGCACACCCAGCGCGCGATCCTCATCGGAGGGCCGCTCTAGCCGCAGATACCGATAGGTCTCTGCCTTGAAGGTGGCCGTGGCCACGGTCCAGAGCCGGGCGCCTCGTTTCAGCTTCCGCCCATTCACCGTCGCATCAACGAAGGTGGGCCCTGACACCGGTGTCGCGCGGTTGAAGCCCTCAAGCCCTTTAACAGGTGCAACCTGCGCAATGCCTTGGGCCCGCGCCCAGGCGTAAACGGCGGATGTCTCATAGCCGGTGTCGATGGCCAGCTTCGCCAGCGGCATCACGGCGCCGTTCTCATGCACCCAAGTCTGGCCAAGCAGGTCCGTTAACGCCTGCCAGCAGGCAGGATCTCCAGGCCCACCCGGAAGCACGATGTGATCGACGAGCCAGCTTTCGAGGCCGCGGCCCCAAGCCCAGACATCGACCTCAATGCGGTCCTTCTGGACGTCAGCACCGGCGGTCAGGAACAACCCGCCCATGGGCACCTGAGCGGCGAATGCCTCACGGCGGTCCGCCAGCCGCTGCCATTCCGGCGCGTCCCCGCTTTCAACCCATGTCTCGCCAAGGAGCGTGTTGCGCGCTGCGCGCAGCATCTCGTCCGAGCCCTGCGCCGCCAGCCAGTCCCGTGCGATCTGCTCCCAGCTCTTCCACCCGATCGGCGAATAAAGCGCCGAGAGGTGGAAGCCGATCGCGTTCGGATCGGCACTGCTCTCTGTTGCGCGCCATTCCCCACGCGCCAGCATGTCCGTCTTGTGGTGCTCGGCGATCGGGCGCTCGCAGCTCTCGCAGGCATAGGCAGCCGTCTCAGGCTTCCCCTTGTCCCAGCGCAGGCGCTCGAACTGCAGCCACTGCATATGACCGCACTGCGGGCAGGGTACAAAATACCGCCGCTGATCGCTGGCCTCGAACTCCCGCTCGATGCGAGAGAGCCCCCGGATCGTTGGGGTTGAGACCATGAACACCTTGCGCCTATGCGCAAAGGTGGTGGTGCGCGCCTCGGCCAGCGTTACCGGATCGCCTTCTTCGTCAGCGGAAGCCGGATAAGCGTCGACCTCATCCAGAAACACGTAGCGCGCAGGCATCGACCGCAAGCCGGTAGCGCTGTTCGCCCCTGTCAGCACCAGAATGCCGCCCGGGAACTCCTTTGACAGCATCGAATTGCCCGCATCCCGCGAGCGCGCCGGCTGGACGCGCTCCTTCAGCGCCGGGCTATCCTCGATCAGAGGGTCGATCCGACCGCGCGAGGTGCGCTTGGCCATCTCGACCGTGGGCAGCACCGCCAGCATGGGGCCGGGCGCGTGATGGATCACAAAGCCGATCCAGTTGTTGCCCGCTTCCGTTGCGCCGACCTGGGCGGCCTTCATGAAGCTGATCCGCTGGGCCGGGTGGTTTGGCGACAGCGCATCCATAATGGCGCGCAGATATGGCGTTCGGGCTGTTCTGTATTGTCCGGGTTCAGCTGAGGCCCGCGAGGACAGCTTGCGATGCTTGTCGGCCCATTCGGAGACTGTGAGGTCAGGGTCAGGCCGCATTCCCCGCCGCCAGGCGCGCAGGATATCCTCGGCGCCGTCAAAGGCGAGATCGAGGCCCTCGGTCAGATCAGATGTGTTCTCCTCATCATTCAAGCGAGACCCTGAGGTCGGCCAGGGCGTCGAGCTGCTCTCGGACATGGGTTTCTAGCACCCTTTGCAGGATCGCGGTCTCGATCGTTACGGCCTTGCCGGATGCTGTCTCCATCTCTGCGGACAGTTGTGCGGCTATGAGGGCCGCCCCACGCGTGGGCCAGGTGATCCAAAGATCCCGCTCTTGACGGGCCAGACGAAACACCAAGGTCTCAGCGCGGGCGCGATCGACCAGCACGCCCTTTTTCTTCTGGATCGACAGCTGCCGTTCCTGTGCCTGGTAGACGGTCAGCGCCGTGCGGGCCTTCAGATAGGATGTGCTGTCGCCGCGGCCAGAGGCGGTGCTGCTACTGATCGCACCGCCATCACCATCACCACCATCACCACCAGCGCCAACGCCTCCAACACCACCCCGTGAGCGTATCTGTTGATCCGGATCCGTCATGGCACCGCGGCGTGCATCAGACACCACTGCATTGATCGACCCATCGGCAAACAGCACCAAGCGGCCATTCTTGCGGGCCTTCTGCACGGCTCCGCGCGACAGACCTGTCCGTTCTGCATAGGCGCGTTCGGATAGACCTTCCATGGCGCTTTGAATGTCCTCAACATATTGTAAATAAACGGGAAAGATGATCTATTTGAGTTGATTATACTGCCCGTCAGGGCGATTCTCAGTGCAAGCAAACACGCCAGAACGGAGACAAATCAATGACCCTCGCAGAACGTTACAACGCCCAAGCCCAACGCCTGCTGCCGCATATGGCCGAGAGCCTGGCGGTTGACCCCACGATCACCTGCGCGGGCGAGATCGATGACATCGTGTTCCGCCGCAGCGAGTATCTCGGCGGGATGGCGATCGCCATTATCGCCCTGATCGAACAGTAGGATTGAGGAGCATACCATGACCATGGCATCTACAACCATCCGTATCGACTATGCAGTTCTGCCCGACCACTTTGACCGCAGCCGCCCCAACGCCATCGCGGCAGCCGTCGAAACGGCGCTGCGGGACGCAGGGATTAATGTCGAAGCCTCGGACATCTTCTCGCACATCAAAATCGAACTGCCGACCAGCCTGCTCGCCGCCGCCAGCACCGTGCTGGCTGAGCTGCAGCTTATTTGAAGGAGGACTGGTCATGAGCACGCGCGCACAGATCGCCATCCAGACAGGGCCTGAAAAATGGGCACATGTGTATGTGCACTTTGACGGATACCCCTCCCATATGTTGCCCGCTCTGGCGCGTTGGACACCCGAGGACATTCTTGCCGCCCGCGAAATCCGGCAGGTGCGTGCCGACGCACTGGATTGTTTTGATCCACCACGCGCACCCCGCATCCTGCAACAGCCCACTTGCGAACTTTGCCATCTTTATATCTGGCAAGCCGGTGTATGGCGTGAATTGACCTCCCTGCGTGGGGTGCAAAAAAGCAATCAAATTGCGCCGAATTGGCTACGCTAATCACCCTTTCAGAGCGATGGTTGTTTCAGCAACTCGATGCACCGCACCAAAGGATCCAAGCCCATGACCGCACAGGCCATTCTGCCCAGCCGCAACGAAGATTACGGCTTTTTCCAAACCCTGACAAACTGCCCGCAGCGCGAGCGGCGCAGCGCAGAGGTCTGGACGCTGGCTTCCACCCTTATCGCCACAGCCATCGGCGCCGATAGTGAAGACGAGATGATCGGCATCCGCGACTTTCTTGACAGTCGAATGGGTCGCCACTTTGCCGACGACGTGGTGGGCAATATGACGGGCTGCAATATCGACAGCGAGACGGCCATCAACTCAGCAATCCGCCGCTGGCAGGGCTGGCGCATCAGCCGCAGCTCAGCGCGTGAAGAAGGCATCCCCGCAGGCCTGCCGTATCTGACGGGTTGGGTGCAGCACTTTGCAATCACGGCCGCGATGGAAGACGCGGACTGAGGCTCGCACCCATCACGTTCTGGCCCGCCCACGCTCGCGCGGGCCAATGCCGGTAGAAGGGCACGCATCCTGCGCCGCCCGTTTGACCGGAGGCTACCATGCCCAACCTTACCATAACCCAAAGCCTGATCCTGACCACGGGCGCCCAGCGCGCAGACAACATCGCCATGCCGCTGCCCGAGGGGCTGCATGGTGCCGCCGCGAAGAAGGTCGTGACCATGATGATCGACCGCGGCTGGCTCAAAGAGGTCGATACCAACACCCGCAAAGGCGAACCATTCTGGCGCGAAACTGGTGATGGGCATGGCACCACGCTGGTCGTCACCGACGCAGGGTTGCTGGCGGTCGGGATCGAACCGGTGGTCGTCAAAACCATGGCTGCGGTCCGTCAGCATGCTGCCGCAGCACCGGCGCCCAAAACACCGATGATACGAGCCAATACCAAACAGGCGCAGATCATCGCTCTGCTGCAGCGGCCCGAGGGGGCCTCGATCGCCGAAATCGTCGCTGTGACGGGGTGGTTGGCGCATAGTGTTCGCGGTCTGATCTCCGGTGGTTTGAAGAAAAAGCTGGGGCTGCCGGTCACCTCCGAGAAGCAAGACGGGCGGGGCACAGTGTATTCGCTGTCAGGTGATGGACATGTGCCGTCATCGCAGCCGCACGAAGAGCCTGCGCAAGGCGTAACCTCGCAACAGTGAAACAATGACAAAGACCGCGCCGATTGCAAGATTGTCGTCGATGCTGACCACCAGCCCGAACCATGGGAACACCACAATCTGGGCAATCACCGCGAGTACATAACCGACCGCGACGTTGGAACCAGCCTCAACCAGTGGCATCTTGCGGGACTGACTCATGCCGCCAGCCTTTGCGATTTGAGGACGGCAAAGCTCTCGCCGGTTTCCACAAGCAAGGCGTCCTCGCCGGTGAACTGCTGCCAGCGTTCGATGGCCACATCGACATAGGCCCGGTTCAACTCAACACCGTAGCAGACCCGCCCTATGGTGTCCGCCGCGATCAACGTCGTACCAGATCCCATGAAGGGCTCGAACACCGCCTGACCTGGGCTTGAGTTGTTCAGGATCGGACGCCGCATGCACTCCACAGGCTTTTGCGTGCCATGCACGGTGTCAGCATCCTGATCCTTGTTTGCAATCTGCCACAACGTGGTCTGCTTGCGATCACCTGCCCAGTGGCCTTTGCCCTTGGCACGCACGGCATACCAACAGGGCTCATGCTGCCAGTGGTAATCACCGCGGCTCAGCACCAGCCTGTCCTTGGCCCAGATAATCTGCGAGCGGATGTTGAAGCCTGAGGCGATCAGGCTGTCAGCCACGGTAGCTGCATGCAGAGCCCCGTGCCAGACATAGGCGACATCGCCAGGAAACAGAGACCAGGCCTCGCGCCAGTCTGCGCGGTCATCATTCAGCACCTTGCCGGTGCGTTTGGTTGCGGCAGCACCTGCTTTGTTGCGCCAGCCTGGGTCGTATTCCACACCATAGGGTGGATCTGTCACCATCAGCAGGGGCTTTACATCGCCGAGCAACCGTCCAACGACATCCGCGCTGGTACTGTCACCACAGATCAGCCGGTGCGATCCGAGCTGCCAAAGGTCGCCCACAACCGAGACCGGCGTGACCGGCACATCCGGAATGTCATCCTCACCCTCGACCGGACCATCAGTGCCCAGCGCATCAGGGTTTTGCAGCAGCGCGTCGAGATCTTCATCGGTAATCCCCAGGAGCGACAGATCAAAATCATCCGCCAGCAGCCCTGCGATTTCGTCGCGCAGCATGGCTTCGTCCCAGTCGCCCAGCTCGGTCAGCTTATTGTCGGCGATCCGGTAAGCCCGCCGCTCGGCCTCATCAAGATGCCCCAGCCGAATGACTGGCACATCTGTCAACCCCAGCATTGTCGCGGCCAGTACCCGGCCATGTCCGGCGATCAGTTCGCCATCGTCGGCAACCATGCAGGGCACGGTCCAGCCGAACTTGGCCATGCTGGCCGCGATCTTGGCCACCTGATCGTCGCCATGGATCTTGGCATTACGGGCATAGGGGCGCAGCCGGTCGATCGGCCACGTCTCGATCTCGCTTGGCGCGAAGACAAGGTCCATGAGGATGTTCTCGTTTGTGGGGTAGGGCGGACGTGTTGATGCCACGGCCAAGGAAGCCGGTGACTGCATTGGGATCCGCGATGTGGGGAAACAAAAAGCGCCCGCGAGGGGTATCCTCCGGGCGCAAAACTTCGATGGTTGAGGGATACGTCAAGGGGGCTAGAAATGTCAAACCATTTTTTTGCGACTCGTGTCGTGTCCTTTTGGAGCCTCTGAAACGGCTGCAAAGAGGGTGGCTTCGCTGTTTGGCTAAACTGGCTTGCTTTTGGCCAGGTGGATTCTTGACTAAACCACTCAAGAATCCACCCTGAGAGCCAGTTTTTTGCGTCCAACCCTTTGTAACTGAATCACTTTATTTTGGCCGCCGACCAAACTGGCTTCGAAGTGGATTCCCCGGTGAAAAGGCCAGACGCTAGAAAACTTGCGCGCTGAGTACCCCCGTATACGCATAGGGCCGGGGAGGAACCATGGGAGGGGGGTCAGGCCCTCTCGCCGTTGGCCTCGAGGTGGTAGGGTGCGATCAGGGAGGCGGCTGGGATTTTCCAGCTGGTGTTGATCTTCTGGATCATGCGCAGCGTGAGCGGACGCTTGCGGTTCATGATTTCGGACGCGCGAGACTTGCCGCCGACCAGCTTGGCCAGATCACTTTGCTTCTTCTTTTTGATGTCCATAAAGACCTTGAGCGTCTCGATTGGATCGAGCGCCTCGACGGGGTATTCACGGTTCTCATAGGCTTCGATGAGATCGGTCAGGATGTCGAAGCGGTCGGCTTCTTTCGTTCCAGGTGCGGGCGGTGTATCAAAGTATTGTTCGATTTCCGCAAGCGCCCAATCCAGATCGTCATCGGCTCGAATGGCACGGAGTTCCATTTGTTCTTCCTGGTTTACTTGGCGCTTGGTTGCGCCGCGCTCATCATGTTCGGCGTGGGTTATTTCCAAGCTGCAAGGCGTGTGCGGCACAAGTCCAGCATCTGCTCTGCCTTGGCGGTTATTTCTGCCTCAAGGTTTGGCACATTCGGCAAGACGATCTGATTAAGCCCAGCGCCTAACTTTTCGACAAGTTCATCCATAGCGGCATTGGCAGCCCGTGCTGTGATCCCCGCCGTGGCGGCAAAGTGTAAAAAGTCTGCACGGCGTAACCTGTCGTCCTTGCCATTCAGCTTTAGCGCCATGCGATCATTCTCCAGTCTTGGAAATACGCGAGTCGTGACCGCATCATAAAGCGGTGCCATCCTCACGCTCGCAAATCTGTCCGCTCCTGATGCTGCTATCTTGAGTAAGGCAAGATTTTTTAGATGCATGTCGCCATCGGCAATGAGCCACGCAAACAGTGCGCGCCTCAATATGACGGTCAGGTCTTCCTCAGGCGCGGTTGAAAGCGCGCGGACGGCGCGCGCAATCCGCTCAATCGTACTGTCGTATTTAGCTTCAGGTGGCAAATCGAGAACCGAGCAGGTGTCTTCAAGCGCAATGCGGCGCTCATCATCGGGACTGCAGCGGATATCAAAGCGTTCTACAATCAACGCTGGCGGCATACCGTCTGGCATGCCTATCAATGCAATGGCCGGAGCTTCAAGTCCGGCAGCTTGCCCCAAGGTCATCGACAAATACTCGATGATCGGCAGGGCCTGAAATCCGCCCGTGCCGGCAGGTTTAAGGATATGCGTGAAGGGGTCTCGCATGCAGGGAAAAAGGCGCCCTTCTTGATCAAGAAACATCGGCGCCTTGATCTGTACGCCAGACAGGCGCGGTGTCTGCGTGTTTACAAACAGGCGCGCGAGATTGTCTTCAAAACTGTTTTCAATGTTATCGCGCCCCGGCCCCTCATAGCTCCCGGTAAATATGCCTTTGGTGCTGAAATCACTTAGCCGAGTTGAAAGGCGATCTGTCGGCAGTCCTGCGATCTCGGCGGCATCAGAGCTGATCGTGATGTTCGACATATAGCGCTTTCCAGAGCGCAGCAGTGCGCGCTCATCATTCTCCTTGACCACGCGTTCCAGCCAGCCTTCAGGCAGGAGTGAGAGAATGAACGCAGGTAGTTTCCCAGGCCTGCGTTGTTGAACCAACGGTAGATTGAAGTTCTTCTCTGCTGTCCAACGCCACTCAAAGCCGTCATGACGCAGCTTGCCAATCGGCTGGCTGTGCCAGGCCACCGTTAAAATGAGCTCGGCTTCATTTCGAGTTTCAATCAAAGACGGTGATTTCAGAAGGTAGCGCTCGGCTTGCTCGCCTTCGCGGTACCATTCATTCTGACGCGCAAGCGTCCAAAGCGCATCCGCAGCGCTTTTCGGGTCGCCATATTCTTCAATCAATCGCGCCGCAAGTGACGCGCGCATTTCTTCATTAATGGAGGCAGCATGTTCGCTGCGCAGACGAAAAGCTTCGAGGCATCGTTGCCGCAGCGAAGAGACATCAATGCGGAACTCACCTAGGCCGTCCGCGATAAGCGCGGGTGCGGTCGAGGGATTGGCGGGCGCGATATTCTGGATGATCTCCAGCGTCCTGATCCGTTTGCGCTGTGAACGCGGTCCGCTAACGAACAATCGGCCATCCCGCGTGGGTGCGAGCAGCACGGCGCTCGCAGCGGACAGGTAAGCACGCGGATATAGGTAGTTGGCGATGCGTATGGCATGTCGCAGCACGACAGCATCGACATCTTCGGCAGCATCGACGTAGATGCCTCGCATAAGCTGCACGATCCGGCCTGTTTCGGCCAGGTAGTAAGCACGATCCTTGTCCAGATTTTCACCAACGAGATAGAGCATCTTCCGTCTTTCGCGTGTTTCACATACGTGAAAGCTGGACTAATTCACATCATTTGTCAAGATTTTCCGATCTTAACGTATTTCAAGTGCGCGAAGATCGTAAAAAGATGATGCTCTATCAGCTATCCTGAGCAGACGTCGTTGGCCGTTTGAGATGAACATGCTTGGGCAGATCGGCGGTTGGTCTGGTCGGGCGGCGGTTCTGCGCCAGCCTCATAGCTCAGATGAGCGGTCAATTCGGCGCCAAGCATCCGTTCCATCAGCCGGATCTTCAGTTTCTTCATCAGTCCGGCTTCGCTCAGCAAATCGTCAGGCCGCTTGCAGCCCTTCAGCAACTCGTCCAGCAGTTCGTTTGAAATTGTCATCGTCCTTGCTCCTCTCAGGAAGCATGGAGCCTATCAGCCTTACACATAAGACCTGACACTCTCTCGATTTCGCAAAGAGCTTGGTCCAGCTCTGCATCTGTGCTGACAGTACGACGGCTAATCGTACCAGTGCCCTACGCGTTGCTGCTCCGACTACTCGATATCTGGATAGATATTTGCCTCGAAATAATCTGCCAAGTCACTGACGCTCAGCTCGCCGGCGACACGCGCGCGCAGCTTGGCCTCAAGTTCGTTCTCGGAAACATCCAAGAAAGAACTATTCATTGCAATAAATGTCAAAGACGCGATCGCACCCGCCCTCTTGTTGCCATCCATCAACGCGTGCCGTGTCGCGATGCCATCGTACATCAAGGCGGCCAGGTAGGATAATCGTGCTTCTGGCTCGTATTCAGCGGCTGACCTTGCTCGCTCGAGGCCTGCTTCAAAGGCATCGCGGTCGTTCAAAACCATTCGATGCCCCATGGTCTCGATAAATGCTGAAGTCTCGTCCAAGATAGCATCGGCATTGGGCCAAGTGTAGCCATTGTTCTCCGAGGTCACGCGACATCGCCCTCGCGACCAAGCTTAACAAGGGTTCGCCGATATCTTTGGGTGACCCTCGCAGCTGCTTCACGCGTTTTGGCGTAGTCATCATCGACCGTACGCACGACGAGTGTGCCGTCATGCGTCGAAAGCGTAACCTGCTGCCCAGCGCGCAGTTGCAATGCGTCCATAGTGGCTGCCGACAGCGGTAGGAAATGGCCGTTGCCGATCTTCTTGATCTTATTGGTTATGGTCACCATTGTGTCCGCTTGCTTTCCATTTGTGTGTTTGGTATGTTTATACGCATAGTTTATACTAGCCCTTGCCAAAAGTCAACGTTGTTTGATTAGCGTTCTGCAAGCTATCGGCTCTTGGGCTTTGCCCACGGTCTAGCCCGTGGCATCCCTTCCACCACCTCAACTTCTCGCAGCAGTCCCCCACTCTGGAGTCCATCTCGCACCCAGCCCAGCGCCTGTCGCCAGGCTTGATAGTCGCGCCGCGCGGCTTCGATCTGTTCTGGATAGGGACGGTAGGTCACCGGACATGCCCTTACCTCCACGGTCCGCCACTTCCCGCGTGACAGGACCCGCTCGGTCCCAACCACTACAGTCGTAGCATGATCCCCATGCCGATTGCGCTTCATTTCCACGGGTACACAGCGCGGCACGGCTCCCGGCATCCAGTCCGGTGTGAGCCCAGCGCGTGCAAGCTCTGCCACCCGGATGGCCATGCGCTTGCCCCCTAAGCTATCTGGCATTCCAGAAACAGTCGCAGCAATGACCTCGGCATCCTCGTGGGTGTAATCGCCCAGCTTGTAGCGACCGCCATCGATTTTGCAGCCCAGCGCGGCGCGTTGCATAAGCACGTATTCGAGACCGAAGCCAAATCCCTGGCCACGCTCCGGATCAGGCGGTTCGGGCAGCTCCAGCTGTGCGCATTCGGTGCAGAAGGCCCATTCCAGCGCCTGCTGCACTGTCATGATGCGCTTCGGGCGTCCATGACCAGCTTGCTGTGACGCGCTGTGCAAATTGCGATCGTGTTTCATTGGACGCCTCGCTCACGAAGTTGCTGTGGTGTGACAAGGCCGCGGGCGAGCATCTGGTCGCGCATGCTGTTGCTGATTGCACTGGAGGGTAGGTATTTTTCCGAGTTCACCCAATCGGCGTAGAAGGCGGGAAGATCGGAGATCGGCTGGCGTTCCGGTTTTGTTGGCTTCTGTGTTTTGCGCCGACCTCGAGATTTTTCATCCGCTTTGCGCTGGGCACAGCGCTGCATGATGCGATCCAGCCCTTTGGGCCCATCTGGCGGCTCGGGGTGGTCTTGGCGGGACGCTTCCGCGGCCTCGAGGATCTCGGCTTCGGTCAGCCCGAGGTCAGTTTGCCAGCGTCGAACATGTTCACGGGGAGGCCAGCCCTGCCACCAGCCGGGGAGATGCCTGTCAGGATCGAAGCCCAGCGCCACCAGCAGCGACCCGAAAAACTCTTCATCGACGATTTCGCGCGCTTGCGCGTCCTCCTCCTCCTTTACTGGTTTACTTAAAGGTTCCCTTACAAGGTTAGTCTCCGAATTTCGGAGATGGCTTTGGTTATTTTTCGGAGATGGAACTGCCCCAAATTCGCAGTTGGCTCCGTCTCCGAATTCCGGACACGGTTCGGCGTCATTTTCCCAGTCTGTGCCTTGCTGCCCATCTCCGATTTCTGGAGATGGCTCTTGTGGGCCGGCCATTTCGAACCCCAAGATATAGCGTGTGGCTTGGCGGCGTTTGGTCCGATGATCCTGACATTGAATGCGTTGAATGAGCCCGAGCTCTTCCAGCTTCTTGAGGTGATCGTTGAGCGAGGAGATCGACATTTCTGCGTCTTCGGCCAGACGGACCTGTGTCGGGAAACAACCAAAGTCTGGGTTGTGACGATCGCAAAGATGCCAGAGCACGATCTTCGTCGCAGGCTTGAGCCCACGCTGCTGGATCGCCCAATTGGTAGCGGCATGGCTCATGGTGCGGCCCTCCCTGTTGAAGAGGCAACACGCGTTGTGAGCCCGTGGTCTGCCAGCGCGCCCAGCGCGTCATCAAGCGATCGCACCAGCACCCAGCCAAAGCCTTGGGCCAGCACCGCGTCGCGGAATGCCTCCTGCGCTGGACTGAGCCTACCTTTGAGGGATTTCAGTTCGAGGAAGAGGACCTTGCTTTCACACAGGATAGTCAGGTCAGCAAAGCCTGGGTGCACGCCCATGCCAACGAGGATCGCTTGCCGCTTGGCCCCACGTGGGCCGGCCTCAGTCACTTCATTGGCACAGTGATGGATAATGGCGCCCTTTGGGAGAGCAAAGCGCAACGCGGTTACAACAGCGCGTTGCAGATCCGCCTCGGGTGTTCCGCGTCGCTTCATGAGCGGCCCTCCCGGTCTGCTGTGGGCAGCCGCCCGGGTGTTTTGGCATCAAGCACGACGAGCAGGATCCGCGCGTCTTCGCGTTCCTCAAATGTCTCACCATGTGTCGCCAGCACGTTGCAGGCGAGCCGCACCAGATAATCAGAATGGTGCGCCACATCAGCGATCACCATGCGCGCTTCGCGCCGCCGCTCATCGATCCACTCCTGGCGGGTTTCATTATGTTCAGCGCGTCGTCTCTGCTGGCGCAAGGAGAGGGGGATGCTCATCGGCGGGACCCCGCGCGACGTGGCGCAGGGGCTTCCTGCAGCATCAGCCATTCCTGTACCGCATCTCGGCGATAGTAGATCTTTCGGCCGGCGCGCACGCAGGGCGGGCCGAAGCGGATCTTCTCCCAACGGTGCAGGGTTTCAACGGTGACCCCGAGCTCAAGGGCGAGGTCGAGGCGGCTGATCCAACCGCTCATCAGGCGCTGAGGGCTATTGGATCGGGGGGCAGTTCCAATGTCTGGCATCTGGGTTCTCCTGAGTTTGGCCCGACGAGGGCAGGGTTCAGGTGCTCAGAAGCGCAGAGCGGAAAGGGTGGCGGGAAGGCGGAGACCGGCGGTGATGCGCCAAATGGCTGCCGGTCATTGATATCATTGGGTTTTGCGGGTTTAGCCCGAGTGGCGGGCGCAGCCGAAGGCGCCGCAGAGCGCTGGCGAATTGACCGCCGGAGAGTCGCGGCGTCCTAAAACGGGCCAATTTACAAGATTTCGCCCTGTTTCAGCGGGTTTGATGGGCGCTCAAAGTCATTCGCCCAACCGGCAAGGGGTTTGAACCCTTGCCGGTCATTGATTTTAAACGGAATTTACAAAATTAGGCCCTGTTCTACGAGCGAGAAGCCATCGAGCGCGCGCTTTAGGCCGCGAAAAATACTCCGCTGGCCCACAGATTCGCCCAGCGCTCTGAACGCCGCTCGTTATTTTCTCCCATGTTTTCAATGACCGGCAGAGTTTTGGCACATCAGCGCCGGTCACCGCCTGTATGCCACCCAAAACCTCATGCTTCGCTTGATAAGCCCGCGCATCTACGCCTGTGTCATGCGCATGAAGGAGGTAAAAAAGTGGTCAACCGATTGCGATTAAACGATAAAACCGTGCGTGAGCAGATTCCTGAAGAAGATCGGGCCTACCAGGTTTTCGATACCGAGATACGGGGGCTGTCCATCCGTGTGATGCCCTCGGGCGAGCGGTCCTTCGTGATGGATTACCGCTTTGCTGGACGGCAGCGCCGCATGGCGATCGGACGCTGGCCCGAATGGAGCGTGACCGCGGCCAGGGAACGCGCCCGAGACCTGCGCCGCCTGATCGACGAGGGCACGGATCCGATGGAGGAACGCGACACCCTGCGAGAGGCACCTCGTTTCAACGACATGATCGAGCGGTACTTGATCGAGCATGCCACAACGCTGACGCCTTTGAGCGCGTCCGATCATAAATCCTTCCTGACCAAGCTGGTGGCACCCCATTGGGGCAATAAACTGGTGACCGAGATCACCCCGTACGACGTGACAAAGCTCTTGAACCTGATTGCAGAGGGCAGGGCGCGGCCCTCAAAGATGAAGCCGAACAATCGTGCGCGCAAGTTGCAAGGTCGCAAGCCAACCCCCGTCCGTGCCAACCGTGTGGGCGAAGTACTTCGGAAGATGTTCAACCTCGCCATCCAGTGGGGCTGGCGCACGAACAATCCTGCCGCTGGCTTCAAGAAACGCGTGGAGACCGCGCGGGAGCGCTTCCTTTCCCATGAAGAAATCGGCAGACTGGCTGAGGTGCTAGATTCGGCTGAAGATCAACGTGCCGCGAGCATCATACGCATATGCATGCTGACAGGCTCCCGCGTTGGCGAGGTGCGCCAAGCGCAGTTTGAGCAATTCAATCTGGAGCTTGGGATTTGGTCAAAGCCCGCAGCCACCACCAAGCAGCGCAAGATCCACCGGGTGCCGATCTCGGCTGATGTGGCGGCGATTGTGCGTCAGAGGGCGCTTGTAGTGCCCAAGGGCAATCCGTGGCTGTTCCCCGGTGATGTCCCAGGTCAGCCCGTCAAGGAAATCCGCCGG
>Ga0206127_1000041_pt1 | contig 143119 bp, 123 predicted proteins | sample Helgoland_Spring_6_FD_148646 | JGI IMG/M metagenome (GOLD analysis project Ga0206127, IMG submission 148646) | Pelagic subsurface seawater microbial communities from Kabeltonne, Helgoland, North Sea - Helgoland_Spring_Bloom_20160419_1 | ecosystem: Environmental > Aquatic > Marine > Epipelagic ...
GTGCCGTGCTCAACATCATTTTTACGGCTTCGTCTACAATGAAAAATCTGTTGGAGGCAGGGAAGGGACAATTCACAGGAAGTCCTTTTCCATACACCCACTGGTCCACTCCGATCGCATCCCATTGCTCTTGCGTGAGAAGCTGCGCCAATTCTTGTAAAAACTGCTCCGTAACCATGGTTTTGAATCTATACTTCTCGAAATAGCCTTTAATAAACCCATCCCAAGTTTCTCTTCCCACGGTCTGCTCGCACAATTTCAAGAAATGAAAACCTTTATCGTAGGCGATGGCGTTCACCCCATCGTCAGGATTTTTCCCCGCGAGATTCTGCTTCAGGATGGTCGCTTCAGGGTCATTCTCCAACATCTCCGCCAATTCTTTTTGGAGATCGTCATAACTCAACGCAACCAACATGTCGGCAAAGTCTGGTCCGTAAACGCGCTCCATAATGCGCATTTCAAAGTAAACGGTGAATCCTTCATTTAACCAGAAGTCGTTCCACGTGCCGTTCGTAACCAAATTTCCGCTCCAGCTATGGGCCAATTCATGGGCAATCAAACTAACCAAACTCAAATCACCTACGATAACCGTCGGGGTGAGAAACGTCAACCGTGGATTTTCCATTCCTCCGAAAGGAAAGCTTGGCGGCAATACCAGCATGTCATAGCGGCCCCAGTAATACGGGCCGTAGAGCTCTTCCGCCTTTTCAATCATCTTCTCGGTCTGACCAAACTCGAAAGCTGCATTGCGCACCATCTCTGGCTCCGCATATACGCCTGAGCGTTCTCCTAGGGCAATAAACTCAAGATCACCAGCACCTAAAGCCAAGAGATAACTAGGGATAGGCTGGGGCATAGTAAATTCATAGTCGCCAGTTGCAGATTTCTGAGTAGGGTTCGAGGCGCTCATCAAAGCCAGCATACCCTCCGGCACTTTTACTTTTGCATTATAGGTAAAGCGAACGCCAGGACGGTCTTGACATGGAATCCACGTTCGTGCCAAAATAGCTTGGCTCTGTGTAAATAAAAACGGCATACGCCCTCCTTGGGTCAATGCTGCAGGAAACCATTGCACCGCTTCCGCACCTTCTGTCGTAGAATAGGTAATACTTACCTCTTTGGAAGCCGGACTAAGGTCATAAACGATCAAAGCAGAACCCAACAAATCGTCTTCCGCCCCAAAGCTCCATTGTGCTTCTTGTCCGTCCAATAGGACCGATTCAATCTGAAGTGCTTTTGTATCAAAAACCACCTGATCCCCGTGGGCTTCGGATAACGTCCAAACCGCCGTCGCATGAATCTCTTGGGCATCAAAATCTACCTCAGCATCCCACTCCAAATGGGTTACTGTCGCCGCTGGCGAACTAAAGCTGTGTGGATCTACGAACAGTTCCGCACGAAGCGTCGTATCCCCAATCATTGTCGGTCGTTCTACAGTCGTTGAATCAACAACCGTGGAGGGCTGGCAACTAAAAAAGGTGGCTGATGCTAAAAATGCTACGAAAAAGCGGTTCTTCATTCTTCTCATTTTATGTACTTTTCGAAAAAGTGAATATACCGAACATGAGACAAAAACCTGGACTTCTTTCTAGACTTGTTGTGAGCTCCATCGCCGTTTTCTTGGCCGATTGGATACTTCCCGGTGTCAGCATAAGTAGTTTTTCGACCGCCGTTGGCGTCGCCATCATTCTAGGTCTTCTAAACGCTACTTTGAAACCACTGCTGATCATCATCACCATACCCCTCACGTTTATGAGTTTGGGACTCTTCTTATTGGTGATCAATGCTATTATTATTGGGGTAGCAGACCAATGGATCGATGGTCTAGAAGTCGCAAGCGTGTGGACGGCAATTCTGTTCAGTTTGCTCGTCTCAACCATCAGTTCTTGGATGTACCGGTATGGAGAGCGTAAGGGCTAAAGCACTTTTTTATCCCAGTGTGCCGTAATACCGAAAGTGCTCGATGCCAATGCTAGGAAACTGGGTGTTGCATCGCTTAAATAATAAGTCGTGGTCCCCGATCCTTCAACAGCAGCACCACAGGCCGAAACTACGGCTTCCGCTACTATAGCGGGAGCATCGATCCAATCCACACCAGGGCGTAACTTCGCTGCCGCCTTGCGCAAAAGTGGGTAATGCGTACAACCTGGAACTATAGCTTCAATACCTTCGAGTGTAGGGTCGTTCAAATAGTGTTCAAGTACACTTATTTCAATCCCCGTACCCAAAAAGCCGTCTTCAATTAACGGCACCAGCAATGGCGTGGGTAACGCAATCAATTCATGAGCTACCCTCAAAGCGTCTAAGCGCTTGGTATAGGCGCCGCTGCGAACCGTTGCGCGTGTACCTAATAAGGCCGTCTTGCGCTGAGGCCCTTGCGCTAATGACGCAACAACGGGATCAATCACATTGATAAAGGTCAAATCTGGAAAGGATTCTTCGAGCATCGTACCTGCCGCAGCACTCGCGCTGTTACAAGCAATAACAATCACATCACAACCTTCAGCGGCTAAGAAGCCCACAATCTCTCGACTGAAAGCTCGAATAGCTTCGTCACTTTTATCACCGTACGGCAGGTGCAAAGTATCACCATAGTACACCTTATCTACCTGAGGCAATTTTTCTTCCAGTGCACGGAGCACTGTAAGTCCGCCCAAGCCGCTGTCAAATAACCCTATTTTGCGTTGCTTCTTCACAGCACGCAAAATACCAAATAAAAAGCCCCCCGCGAGCTGCGCTCGCGGGGGGCTTTAAAAAAATTTCGTTCAGCCTAGTTTATGCCCAACTCCGCTTTCACCAACGGAAGGATATCCTCACCACCGTCAAGGTAAATCACTACTGCTTTTGAGGCAGAAGCGTCAAGGATGTAAGTAAAACCGTTCGCTGAAGCTACTTTTTCAACTGCAGCTTGTGCTTTTTCACTAATAGGCAACATCAAGTCCATTTGCTTACGCTGTAGCTCTTGCTGCGCACTTTGGTTGAACTGCTGGATACGCTGACCCATGGTCTGCAACTCCTCATTTTCCTTCTGAAGGCGCAATTCTGTCCAAGTATCCATATTGGCTTGAGCATTTTGCAATTTCGTCATGTACTCTTCCTGCATGGCGGTAGCATCGCTTTCCAATTGGCCCGCATATTTCTGAATTTCAGCTTCTGCAGCCTTGTATTCCGGCATTACGGAGATCAATTCGTCTACATTAATGTGACCTACTTTTTGCTGGGCAACTGTGGTTCCTGCGAAGCCTAAGGTCAAGGCGATGGCGAGTAATACTCTTTTCATTTTCTGTTGATTTATTTCTTTAAACTATTCAAAACTTCCTCACTGTAGTCCTTCTCCTTTTCAACGAAGAGTACACCACTTTGAGCACTTTTATCCAGGACCAGTTCCAATTTACGCTTCTGGGCCAATGCCTGAACCGCACCAAAAACCTTGTCCTGAATGGGCTGAACCAGCTGCGTACGCTTTTCAAAAAGCATGCCTTCTGGCCCAAAATATTTCTGTTGCAAAGCAAGCACTTCTTCAGCTTTCTGCACAATAGCTGCTTCGCGTTTTTCTAATTTTTCTGGTGAAAGCAATATTTGCTCTGCCGCCAAGGCATCTTTTAAGCTCTGTAGATCACTTTGCAACGCACTAACCTCACCGGCCCATTGCGTACTCAACTGGTCTACCTGGGCTTTTGCCTGGGCATATTCAGGTAGATTCTTCAAGATGTAATCGGTATCAACAACACCATAACGCTGTGCGAGAAGCGAAGTTGAAAAGAGTACAGCAAGTAATAATCCTATTTTTCTCACGGCTTGAAGGTACTTCAATTAGAACTGTTGTCCAATGATGAAATGCGTCTGCCAACCGCTTGCCGTTGCGCCATTTGGCTCAGGGTCAAATCCGTAAGCAACATCCACTCCCATCAATCCAAACATAGGCATGTAAATGCGCAAACCGGCACCGGCACTACGTTTCAAATTAAACGCACGGTAGTCCCAGAAATTATCGTAGTTATTTCCAGCTTCCATGAAAATCAGAGGGAAAACTTGCGCCGACGGATTGTTGGCAATGATGTAGCGCATTTCAAAGACGTATTTGTTGTAGAGTGCACCACCACCACCTGGAGTAATGGAGTTGTTGGTGTAGCCACGAAGACCTATGATTTCACGACCGTCGATGACAAAATTGGCCAATCCGTCCCCACCTACATAGAAGCGCTCAAACGGCGGCAAACCTAAGTCCTTGTTGTAGCTGCCTAGATAACCAAATTCCCCGTGAGTGCGAATGACAAACTTCGAAGTGATCGGTGCGAACCAATCCGCATTCAATTTCCATTTGTGGTATTCTACCAATTTAAACCGCTCCTCCGAAGAAAGGCTTTTGTAATCAATGTCGTCACGCAATAGGCTGAACGGCGGGGTCAATTCTGCAGCGAAACTGATTTGAGAACCGCGTGTCGGGAATATAGGCACATCCGTATTGTTACGTCCCAACGTAAATTTATAATTCACATTGTTTGAAATCCCCTTGTTGTAATTCAAGAACCCAGTCGGGAAGTTGTTCAAATTAAAGCGACGGAATTCCAATCCTTGGTACAAGGTGAAATAATCGTCCGGCCACTTCAAACGTTGGCCCAAACCAAAGTTAATACCCGTAATTAATAAACTCTGACGGTTGGGATCACTTGCTTGAACCCCGTTGCTCTGAACGTTGTGGTAAATGGTTCCAGTAAAGCTGTTCGGCTTCTTTCCACCCAACCAAGGTTCCGTAAAAGAGGCATTGTAGCTCTGGAAATACAATCCGTTCGACTGCGCACGAATATTAATAGTCTGTCCATCACCGGTAGGAAGGGGCTGCCAGGCACGCTTATTACCTACGTTTTTCGCTGAGAAATTGTTGAAGTTCAAACCAAGCGTACCGACCACACGGTTGGCACCCCACCCACCTTGTAATTCAAGCTGAGAGGTCGATTTTTCAACTACCGTATATTCAAGATCTACCGTTCCTGTTTGTGGGTCAGGCACTGGATTTACACCAATCTGTGTTTGATCGAAATACCCCAATTGCGACAATTCACGAATGGTACGCTGAATCATTGCCTTTGAAAACAGATCCCCAGGTCGTGTTCTTACCTCGCGGTAAATGACGTGATCGTTCGTGCGCTCGTTACCGGTGATGCTCACCTTGCGAATGGTCGCCTGACGGCCTTCTTGAATCCGAACTTCTATATCGATCGTGTCGTTCTGAACGTTTTTTTCTATCGGTACAACCTGTGAGAAGAGGTAACCATTGTTCAAATAAATGGACGCGACATCGTTTCCGTTTGGATCAAAACTAACCCGTTCGTTCAAATGCTGACTGTCGTAAATATCACCGCGATTGATCTTGAGAATGCTACGTAACAAGGGCGTATCGTATTTCGTGTTCCCAACGAACGTGATGTCTCCAAAGTAATACTTACGGCCCTCTTCAAGCGTTATTTCAATGTTGATGAGTTCCTCATCAATGCGGTAATTTGTATCGCGAATGATACGGGCATCACGGTAGCCCATACTGTTGTATTTCGCCACCAAAGCACGCATGTCTTCGCTGTATTCTTTTTTCCGAAGTTTCGACACCTTAAAGATTGCCTTACCCTTCATCTTGGTGTTCTTCATTGCTTTTAGGAGCACCTTGTCCGAGACCGATTCATTTCCAACAAAGACGATTTCACCAATTTTAACACGCGAACCAGGCTTTACTCGGAATCCTAGAATAACCGCGTTGTTGAAAGAAGAATCGCGTTCTTGGGTAATATCGACCGTTGCGTTGAGATATCCTTTTTCACGGAAATAGGATTGAATTTTATTGCGGCTCATCACCACCAAGTTCTCGTTCACTACTTTTCCAGCGCGCAAATCCAACTCTTCACGGATGTCGTCTTTCCAAGACTTTTTGACGCCCGTAATGAAGTATTTACTCATTTTCGGCAATTCCTGTAGGCGAATGTCGAGATATACTTTACGCCCACTTTTGTTCACCACACTGAAGGTAATGTTCTCAAAAAGTTGCTGGCGCCATAGCGTACGAATAGCGTCTGAAATCTTAGGGTCTGGGAACTGGATGTTATCGCCAACACGAATGTTGGTCAACATAATCACCACATTTGGATCTAAATCCTGTGCGCCGCTTACCGTAATTCCGGCGACCTCGTAATCAATTCCTGGAATGAGGCCAAAATCACCGTTTTGAACCACTTGCGCCGTGGTCGTAAAAGAAACGAGAGTGAGTAAAAGTGCCCAAAGGGTATTCTTCATGTCTTTATAATGACGTTAACTGTTCTGAGGTTTGTCCAAACCTGCGCTCGCGTTTTTGAAAAGCTGCGATTGCATCGTACAAACCGGATGCGTCGAAATCGGGCCATAAAACAGGGGTGAAATACAACTCTGCGTAGGCCAATTGCCATAACAAATAGTTGCTGATTCGTTGCTCACCGCTTGTCCTGATCATTAGATCTGGATGCGGCATTCCCGCCGTAAACAAATACTGTTCTACAGACGCTTCTGTTATATCTGCAGGATCTATACTTCCTTCAGCTACTTTCTGAGCAATCTTACGTATGGCTTGCACCATTTCATCCTGTGAGCCGTAACTCAAAGCAAGCGTCAAAGTTAATCCATCATTCTTTGCCGTAGCCTGAATTACAGACATTAACTTTTTATTTGCTTTTGGGGGTAAGGTGTCTAGATTGCCGATGGAACAGAGGCGAACGTTATTGTCCATTAATGTAGGTAATTCCTTTTCTAGGGCGGACATCAGGATATTCATTAACGCATCTACCTCCGCCTTTGGTCGGTTCCAATTTTCGGTAGAGAAGGCATATACCGTAAGGTAGTTCAAGCCTAATTCCGCTGAAGCGGTGGTGATTTTTCGCAATGCCTCGACCCCTACTTCGTGACCGCGTACACGGGACATAAAGCCCTGCTGCTTCGCCCAGCGACCGTTGCCGTCCATAATGACAGCAATATGCTCCGGCATGTGCTTCGGGTCTAAGCCCGCCTTTAGACGATTGGCTTTAAAAACTTTAGAATCCACTGCAGCGTTCATCTCTAGGGCTTAGGTTGTAAAAAATGGTTAGTCCGGCAAAAATAGTCCAATCTCGCTGTTCAGCAGTCCCTCTGGACAATCCATTTGAATAAGTAACATTTCCGGGGTTAGAAAAGTACGCGGCAACCGCATTTCTTTCTTCCTCTAGGGCTGCTGCATCAACAAAGTCGCCGCTAGTATCGTCCATGTAATCTGTCCCGTAACGACGCCAACCTATTTCTGCTGTCATACTGAAATCGCGTCCTAAACTCTGGCGGTAGCCCATGCCAAAGGGTACAGTGAGGGTCGCATTACCGTAAAACAATTGGTCACTCAAATCCGTCTGCTGCCCCTCTGTCCCTAATTCACGAAGGTTGTGCCATTCGTCCTGATAAAAACCCTGCGGATTGTAAAAAGTCAAGCCCAGTCCACCAAATACATAAAAGGACCGTTTGAATTTCGTACCTGTTCCATAAGGCCAGAAATTAAATTCGGTCATGTAGCTGAATTCCGAGAGCTCTGTGCGGAAGGCAATGTCACGATTTAATTTAAAATCGTCCTTTGCCCAGGCATCAGAAGCGCCTACATAGCCGCGGTAATAATTCATTCGCGTGCTCCAGTGCCAATTGTATTGACGACGAATAGTGAGCTGAGCTGCAGGTTGGTTGGGCACGAAGCCGTAGATACCCTGAGCGTTAGTTCCCACGGCGCCAACATCGCCATGAAACAATGTTCCAGAACCGCCTAAACCGAGCTCATAAAATTGGGCATGTAGGAAAGAACTGCAAATAAGCAGGAAGTATAGGAGTGCCTTTTTCATGTATTAATTTCTGTAATCCAACCCCCAACTCAATTTATTCCGGAGGGTGGACGGGAAATCTTGAAGTTCCGTTTGTACCAATGCGATACGAAAGTCTGCCTTTTGAATGAAGAGCTCCGTAGTCGTATCAAAACTGTGAATTCGACTGTCTAGTGAAGTTAAAAATTCGTTTTCTCGACTTTCTACGCGTAGGCGAAGGGTATTGTTGTCAGATATAACGAAGGGACGCATAGTCAAATTGTGCGGGGCAATAGGTGTAAGTGCAAAATTTTCACTGTTCGGCATAATAATGGGCCCGCCACAGCTTAAACTGTAGCCCGTAGAACCTGTTGGTGTGCTCACAATCAAACCGTCTGCCCAGTAGCTGTTTAAATACGCGCCATTTAAATACGTATGCACGGTGATCATGCTTGTGGTTTCCTTTCGAGCGATAGTAATTTCATTCAAGGCAAAATTAGGCTTGACAACGCGGTTACAGGATGTGCGTACCTGCAGCAGGGTGCGGTAGTCCAGTTGAAATCTGCCGCTAAAGAGTGCATCTAAAGATGTTTCTATATTGCTTTTTGCGACGTTCGCGAGAAACCCTAATCGGCCCATGTTGATACCCAGGATAGGAATATCTTTATTTTGAATCAACACCGTCGCATCGAGAATGGTACCGTCACCGCCCAAGGAAATGAGGAAATGAGGATCAAAATTTTCCAATTCTTCTTCGTCCGAAAACGTGGAGAAATGCATTTCAGGAAACTCCTCTGCTTTGATCTCATCGCAAGCGCCAACTAACGTATGATAAACAGCGAAGTCTGCACCTTCCTCGACCAATTTCTCCAACACAACCTCCAGGTAGGGAAGGTTTGCGGGCTTTGGCGTGCGTCCGTAGAGTGCTATTCTCATGAGTACTTCAAATAGTTCATTAAATGGTCGTATCGTTCGCGGTAATCTGCGTCGTACGATTCATCGCCAAAGATACCTTCTATTTCGTACCCATAGCGCTGTAAACTCTTGATAATAGGTGCAGTATGCTCTAAATTTAGCTTTAACGTCAACTGCAGCGATGTTTCGACGGATTTATGCGTCATCCAAAGACCCAAAAGTTTAGCATCATTGTGCTCGACAGCATGGGCAATTTCCACCAAACTGTACTGTTCCGCAGCAATACTCACTACAAGGATTGCACCGGTTTGAAGCAATGTAGGCGTTGCTCGGAAAAATTCCAGGATGTCTGATAACAAAAAAGAGTTGATGTAACGTCCAGCAGTGTTGACAACCGGCACCAACGTGATGCGGTGCTGGGTGCATACTTCCATGACCTCAAAGAAGTGTACGCCTTCTCTCACATGAGGAAAAAACCCTTGCCGTAAAGTGCTTTTGGCAGGCTGCGTATCGTCTTCAGATTCGTACAACGCGTCTTCACTCAATAGACCGGCATACAAACCGTCCTTCGTTACTAAGGGCAGGTGGCTAATTTTGAGATCGTCCATGAACTCCAAAGCCTCAGCCACTGTTGTCTCAGGAAGAATCCCCTTGATGGGTTCGGTATGTAGTGTTTCTTGTAACATTTCATAACAAACATAGCCCTTTTCTTTAGCTTTGCCCCCATGAACGATCACACAAAACTTAGCGTAAATATCAATAAGATTGCCACCCTTCGCAATGCACGTGGCGGGGACGTACCTAATGTCCTAAAAGTCGCTCTCGATTGCGAGCAGTTTGGAGCGGAGGGTATTACGGTTCACCCTAGACCTGATCAGCGCCACATACGCTACAGTGATGTTGCGGAGTTGGCCCCTGCGGTAACCACGGAGTTCAACATCGAAGGGTATCCCAATGAAGAATTTATGGCACTTGTGCTTGCGAATCGTCCCGCACAAGTTACGCTTGTTCCAGACCCTCCCGGTGTTTTGACTTCAAATGCAGGATGGGATGCCATTGGGCACAAAGATCTCCTGACAAAGGTGATCGCAACTTTTAAAGATGCCGGTATTCGTACGTCCATATTTATTGAAACGGATCACGAACAAATTGCAGCGGCAAAAGCTACGGGTACAGATCGTATAGAATTGTATACCGAAGCCTATGCAACAGGCTATTTACACGATAGAGATGCCGCCGTTGCACCTTTTGTAAGTAGCGCTGCCTTTGCGAAAAGTATTGGCCTGGGAGTGAATGCAGGTCATGATCTTAGCTTAGAGAACCTTAGCTTTTTCGCCCAAAAGCTCCACGGAAACTTAGATGAGGTAAGCATTGGACACGCATTGATTTCAGATGCGCTTTATTTAGGTCTTCACAATACCATTCAACAATACCGAAATTGTCTGAATCCTGCAGCATGGAAGTAGTACCGCTATTTTCCAAAGTCTACGGCGATGGTGCACCGCTAATCATCCTTCACGGATTGTTTGGCATGGGGGATAATTGGGTGACGCATGCAAAAAACTGGGCTGAAATGGGCTGGGAAGTGCACGCGGTTGACCAACGCAACCACGGGAGGTCGCCGCATCACACCGTTCATAATTACGATGTAATGGCATCGGATCTAGAGGCCTATATGGATGCAAAAGGATTGAAAACCGCTGTGATATTAGGCCACAGCATGGGTGGAAAAACGGCCATGCACTTTGCCGTGAGTCGTCCTGAACGGGTACGGGTATTAGTGGTTGTAGATATTGCACCAAAGGCTTATCCCATTCACCATCAGGGCTATATAAATGCGATGAAGTCTGTAGATTTCGATGCTGTTAAATCGCGTGGTGCAGTAGATACGGTTCTTGCAAAAAGTGTTGAAAATGCGGGCATTCGCCAATTCTTTATGAAGAGCTTGTATTGGGTGACTAAAGAAAAATTGGCCTTCCGATTCAATCTCGATGCCCTCGAAGATCAACTACAAGAAGTAGGCACACCTTTGGAATTTGGCTACTTTGATCGTCCCACTTTATTCATCGCAGGCGGCGCAAGCGGCTACATTGCAGCGGAAGACGAAGATGCCATTTTAGACCATTTCCCTGCTGCGCACATCGAGACCATTGCTAATGCAGGGCACTGGGTGCATGCAGAGGCTCGAGAACCGTTCTCAGCATTGGTAGTCGACTTCCTAGAAAATCTAGTCTAGAACGTCTTTAAGTTCAAAATGTAAGTAATGTGCAGCACCTTGACGCTGTACGAGCGCATCGGCTAGATCGGGTTTGCCTAAGAATACCCACGCTTTATTACTAAAGTCGTAGCGCTCGAGCGGTTGCGTAAACAATCCACGGTCCAATTTATCATTGCGATTGGCATCTTCATACACCTGTACCATGAAGCGTTCAGGCAACTGCACCTCAACATACGCAGTATCAGCTGGTGATTGGATTTCCGCAAAGCCCACTGCAAGTCGTTGTTCATTGGCATCCAATATTTCGTAGGCAATACGTGCAGGATACTGATCGGCAGCAGCGCAAGTGAAGTAGAGGCCTGGCTTTTCTTGGGCAACTACCGCGCTTGTAAAAAAGGCGAATAGCAGAAGTGCGGTTCTAGTCTTCATACTCGATCTTAACTCCTTTTTTAGCCAATAGCGCACCGTTTGCTTTTAGCGAATCCAAGACTTCTTCATAGATAGGTATGAAGACCGTTGGGTTGTCGCTGTAAAAGGCAAAGCTGGATTTGAATTGGTCTTCAGTGATTCCATGCTTTTCATACACCTTCGCGTAATAATCTTCGATACCGTTGGTGTCGCCCAACATAATGGCACCGTTACGCGCACCCTCTATTACGTGAATATCAACCATGATCGGCATCATCTGCTCTGGTGTCAAAACAGTTTCAGGGATCTGAACCTCGGGAGAAGCGCACCCTATGAAAAGGATGAATAGTACGCTTGCAAAATAGTGCCCGAGTCGCATCATGTTTTAGTCTCTATCAAATACTAAACGCGTACCCAACACGCTATCGTCTAATTTACCCTCTTTATAGGCAAGGTGACCACCTACAAAAGTGTGCGTCACTTTGGATTTGAACAGCGTTCCTTCAAACGGGGACCAACCACATTTGTACAAAATATTCTGCTTATTCACGTTCCAGGGCTGGTTCGGCTCAACCAATACTAAATCTGCATGGTATCCTTCGCGTAAAAAGCCCCGCTCCTCCATTCGGAACAAAATTGCCGGGTTGTGACACATCTTTTCTACCATTTTTTCGATCGTAAAGGTTCCGTCGTGCACCCGTTCCATCATCGCAGGGAGCGCGTGTTGCACCAACGGACCACCAGAAGGTGCGTTCAAATAGGCATTTGCTTTCTCATCGAGGGTGTGCGGTGCATGATCTGTTGCAATCACGTCTAAACGATCGTCCAGTAGTGCTTTCCAGAGCGCCTCTCTGTCAGCTGAAGTCTTTACTGCTGGATTCCATTTGATGTGGCTGCCCTTTTTTGCGTACTGGCTATCATCAAACCACAAATGGTGTACACAAACCTCAGCGGTAATGCGCTTTTCTGCCAATGGCTTACGGTTGGAAAACAGCTTCGTCTCTTTTCCGGTACTGATGTGAAAAATGTGTAATCGGCTGTTGTATTTTTTCGCAAGATTTACCGCAGTCGATGAGCTCAAGTAACAAGCCTCTTCACTGCGAATGATCGGGTGCTGTGCCATGGGAATATTGTCCCCGAACTCAGCTTTTGCGCGCTCCAAATTCGCTTTGATCGTTGCTTCATCTTCACAATGCGTAATCAATTGGTGGTCCAATTGAAATATACCTTCCAAGGTCTTCTGCTCGTCTACCAGCATATTACCGGTAGATGATCCCATGAAAATTTTAATTCCAGCAACATCCCGCTTGCTAACTTTTTTCAATTCTTCGAGGTTGTCGTTCGAAGCACCCATATTGAAGCTGTAGTTCGCTAATGATACTTGCGAAGCACGAGCATATTTCTTCTCTAACTCCTCAATGGTCAAGGCTGCTGGCTTTGTGTTCGGCTGCTCCATGTAAGAGGTTATACCCCCGGCAACCGCTGCACGAGATTCAGAATAAATATCCCCCTTATGGGTTAACCCCGGCTCTCTAAAGTGAACCTGATCATCAATGACTCCCGGCAAAAGAAATTTACCGTTCGCATCAATGATGGTTACGTTCCCGTTTTTTGGACCAATGGACCCGTCAATTTTTGCGATTCTTCCGTTTTCCACGAGTAAATCACCTTCAAAGACTTCACCCTCATTGACTATGCGGGCATTTTTAATGAGATACGATTTTAACATTGTATTCGGTAGGGGTTTTTTTAAGGTTTCGTGAACCAACTCCAAATTTTCAATTTCATCACACCAAAGATGGCTTCTTTGATGATGCCACTCGACATTTTACTAGTCCCTTCTGTACGGTCGGTAAAAATCACGGGGACCTCCTTCAAGGTGAGCCCTTTGCGCCAAGCAATGAATTTCATTTCAATCTGGAAGGCGTAGCCAACGAAGTGAATTTTTGAAAAATCAATCCCCGCTAAGGTTTCACGTTTGTAGCATTTAAAGCCCGCCGTTGCATCCTGTATGGGCATGCCAGTGACGAATCGAACATAGACAGAAGCAAAATAACTTAACAGCACTCTGCTCATGGGCCAATTGACCACATTTACACCCTGAACGTAACGCGAGCCAATACTCACATCAGCGCCTTCTGTACAAGCCTCAAGAAGTCTAGGTAAATCCTCTGGGTTGTGTGAAAAATCACAATCCATCTCAAAGACATGCGAATATTCACGCGCTAGCGCCCATTTAAAACCGTGAATGTAGGCGGTACCTAAGCCCAGTTTACCCGTGCGTTCTTCCAAATGAATTCGTCCGCCGTGTACCTCCATCAAGCGACGAACAGCCGCCGCTGTTCCGTCGGGTGAGCCGTCGTCAACGACCAAGACCTCGAACCCGCCAGGCAACGCCATAACGGTATTGAGCATCTTCTCGATATTTTCAATCTCGTTGAAGGTAGGTATAATGACTAATGCGCGTAACATGCAGCAAATGTAGGAAAGAAAGCGCTAGTTTAGTGGTATGAAATTGGATGTGTATACACGAAAAATTCACTGGAAGATTGCGCTCATAGCGTTCGGGACCATCATTGGCCTCGCCTCGCTTTTTTACACCGAATCGTTCCTAAAAGAATTGCGTGCGGAAGAGGAATTAAAAATTAAGCGTTGGGCGGAAGCTGTCGAAGCCGTTTTTTTCGCCGAAGACGACGTTAACCTTAGCTTTTATACCCAAATCATCCAAGACAACAAGACCATTCCGGTCATTCTTACCGACAGCAAAGGCACCATCATCGCGCACCGCAACCTGAATACACCGGAAACGAACCCAGAAAAATACCTACTACGAAAGTTGGACGAATTTAAATCCAGTGGTAGCGTTTTAGAAAATTCATACGCAGATGGGCAGGTCAATTTTCTCTATTACAAGGGGTCTAACCTCCTCACTAAGCTGCGCCTTTACCCGCTGATATTATTAGGTGTTATTGGGGTATACATGCTCATCAGCTATATGGCATTTTCGAATGCAAGACGTTCCGAGCAAAACAAAGTCTGGACAGGTATGGCTAAAGAAACTGCACACCAGATTGGCACGCCACTAAGTGCATTAATGGGTTGGTTGGGTTACTTGAAAGAGCAGTATCCTAAAGAAAATGCCTTTGGAGAAATGGAAAAAGACATTGATCGGTTAACGGACATCACTGACCGATTCAGTAAGATCGGCTCCCAGCCTGAACGAACCGATAAAGATCTTGACGATACCATCGAAAAAACAATAGACTATTTGAGAAGCCGTTTGGGCAATAAAATTACGCTGTCGCTCGACATGGACGGATCCCGAGCATCGAATCACAACCAACAATTGATCAGTTGGGTCCTAGAAAATATGATCAAGAATTCTGCTGATGCCATGGACGGTTCGGGTACAATTTCCGTTGAAAAAAGAACACAGTCTAATCGAATGATTGTACTTATAAAAGATACAGGACGCGGGATAACGCAAGCGGACCAGCGCAAAATCTTCGAACCCGGCTTCACAAGTAAAAGTCGCGGTTGGGGCCTTGGCCTGAGCCTTGCAAAACGCATTATTGAAGAATACCATGGCGGGAAATTGACCCTGGAACAAAGTATTCCCGGGGAAGGCACGACCTTTAAAATTAGCCTTCCAATCGCTTAATGAATACCTCCACGCTCTATTTGCATATCCCCTATTGTAGGCAGGCTTGTCACTATTGCGACTTTCATTTTTCTACCCAGCGTTCAACGGAATCGGCCTTGCTAGAGGCGATGCGCAATGAAATAACATTGCGAGCAAACCAAACGCCATGGAGCGGAACTACCTTAAGCAGTCTTTACTTTGGAGGCGGAACTCCAAGCTTTTTGGATACAGCAGAAATTGCCCGGCTCATTGCGCATGCAAAGTCCCTGTTTTCTTTTTCCTCGACCATTGAAATTACACTCGAGGCTAATCCTGACGATATCACGCCAGAGAAGTTAGAAGCCTGGCACAGCATGGGTATTACAAGATTGAGCGTAGGCCTTCAAAGTTTCGACGACCACGATTTACGTTCCATGAATAGGGCCCATAATGCCGCGCATTCCGTACAATGTCTAAAGTGGATTGCAGAGGGGCCTATCGAAAATTACAGCGTAGATTTTATGTACGGTATGCCCGGAAGTTCAGTGGAAAGCTGGAAGGACCAATTGGACCAATTAGCCACCTATTTGCCCCCTCACCTCAGCTGCTACGCATTAACTGTTGAGGAAAAGACAGTACTACATCATCAAATAAACTCCGGTGAAACCTCACAACCTTCTGACGAAATTATAGTCGCACAATTTGAAGCATTGCGAGCATGGGCAGGGTTACACGGCTATACGCACTACGAATTATCAAATTTCGCACTACCCAATAAACACAGCAGACACAACAGCCACTATTGGAGCGGCCGTCCCTATCTGGGGGTCGGTCCTGGCGCACATTCCTTCGATGGTGCGCAGCGCTGGTGGAACGTATCAAACAACACCTTGTATGCGCAAGGCGCAGAAGTACCCTGCGAAAAACTCACCGTCGTTGACCTCTTGAACGAGCGCCTCATGGTTCGGCTTCGTACCTCTGAAGGGTTCCGTTGGGAAACAGATGTTCCCAATACTTTAGGTGGGTCGGAATTAGAAGTGTTGCAACGAAGTGTTGCCCGCGCCACATCCAAAGGACGCTTACAAAAAACAAGCAATGGATTTGTAATTCCTCCCGAGCAATGGATGCAGAGCGACGCCATCATAGCTGAACTATTTTTAAGCCCGCTGGATCACTAACGAGGTCATTCGTCGAAAAGAGAGTATCTTGAGTTTTAAACCAAATCCTAGTGCCCAATAAAACTGGGTGTCGTAGCAATTTATGAAGCTGACTATTGATTTTTCTGAGCCCGTTGCAGATTTAAGCCTAGCCATAGGTGACGTCGCACGTGCGTGGTATATAGATGCCCCTAAATTCTCACCTGTAGTATTGGGGGATTGGAAAGGAAGTGTCGCACAAGGTGGAAGTGTCAATTTTTTCAATGTAGAATTTAACCCTCATGCTCACGGTACGCATACAGAAACCGCTGGGCATATCACAAAGAAGCGCCACAGTATTAACAAGCATTTCCGCGATTTCATGACAAAGTCACTCGTGCTCACTCTGCCTGTAAAAGACGGCAGAGTGCACGTCGCAGACTTTCATGCTGTCTGGAAAAAGGCCGAGGAAAAAGGCTGGGTTTTCGCTGCACGATCGATTGTTTTGCGCACAAATACAGCGGAAAATCCAACAGAAAAATTGTTCAGTGGGACGAACTGGCCTTTTCTTGAAGCTGAAATTGGCCTGTTTCTCCGCGAGGAAGGCATCGATCACTTAATCATCGATCAGCCCAGTGTAGATAAAGAGGAAGACGGCGGTGCCTTAGCCTGTCACCATGCTTTCTGGGGACCAAATCCTGAAGAGAGCCTTCACCGCACTATTACAGAGTTGGCATATGTGCCACCGACCGTGGCCGATGGTCCGTATGCATTATTGCTTCAGGTAGCGCCGATAGAAAATGATGCTGCACCGTCTCGACCACTACTTTATACTTTAGCCTAACCTTTTTTTACTTTTCTGTTTCTTGCATCAACTGCAGCAAGGGTAGCCATATTCACAATCTCACGAACTGAAGCGCCCAATTGCAGTACATGCGCACTGCTCTTTGTTCCGATCAACATAGGACCTATGGCCTCAGCGGCACCAAAACTTTGAAGCATTTTATAGGTAATGTTTCCTGCCGCAAGGTTAGGGAAGATGAATACGTTTGCTTGGTGACCCACAAGGTCGGAAAATGGAAAACTCTCCTTCAATAGTTCCGGCTCCAAAGCAAAATTCGCCTGCATTTCACCATCAACGATCAAATCAGGGTGCTCCTTGCGAAGGATTGAACTGGCTTGTGCCATTTTACGCGCATCAGGACCATTAGACGAACCAAAGTTAGAGTAACTCAAAAGAGCCACTTTAGGGGTAATGTTCGTTCTTTTAACCGTATCCGCCACGTTTAATACCATCTGCACCAAATCCTCAACGGTCGGGTCTAGATTAATGGTAGTATCTGCGAAGAACATTGGTCCTCTTTTACTCAGTAGGATATACATACCAGCTGCCTTTCGCATGCCCTCCTCCATTCCGATAATGCGAAGAATTGGACGAAGCGCTGTTGGATATTTAACCGTCAAACCACTGATTAATGCGTCCGCAGCACCATCCCGCAGCATCATATTTCCATAATACTCCCGCGATTTTATTTTCGAGCGGCATTCACCCATGGTCCAGCCTCTGCGCTTTCTGAATTCGTACATCTGTGCAGCATATTCCTCACGGCCTGCGCTATCTGTAGTTACATCGATAAACTCTGCTTCCTGAAGTTCAAGCTGGTATTCTTCGATAATTGCGGCCATTTTTTCTTTTGATCCCAAAAGAATCGGCTTCGCAACACCATTGTTGATGAGGATTTCTGCGGCCTTCAGAATCCGGTAATTGTCCCCTTCGGTGAAGACGATACGCTGCGGATGCCTACGTGCATTTTCATTTAATAAACGGATAAACTTATCATCGCGTCCTAACCGGTCGCTCAATTCACGTTGATACGCCTTCCAATTCGTAATAGGTGCCTTTGCAACGCCACTTTCCATTGCCGCTCGAGCCACTGCTGGGGCGACGGTCGTGATTAAACGAGGATCGAAAGGCTTTGGAATTATGTAGGTGTTGCCAAAAGTCAGATTACTCTCCGCATAAGCAAGATTAACTATCTCCGGTACAGGTTCTTTGGCCAATTCAGCAATGGCGCGTACTGCCGCAAGCTTCATTTCCTCATTAATTTTTGTCGCTCGAACATCTAATGCGCCACGGAAGATAAACGGGAAGCCCAGTACATTATTCACTTGGTTAGGATTATCACTACGTCCGGTAGCCATTATAATATCCTGACGAGCCTCCAATGCGTCTTCGTAAGTAATTTCTGGATCTGGGTTCGCTAAAGCAAAAACGATCGGGTTCGGTGCCATACTTTTTACCATGGCTTTCGAAACAACCCCACCCTTTGAAAGACCTACGAATACATCCGCACCTTTCATTAATTCTGCAAGTTCTGCTTCTTTATGGTTTTTTGCGAAAATCTCCTTTTCAGGTGTCAACTCACCTCTAGAGGTGATAATGAGTCCCTTAGAATCGCACATGAACAGATTTTCCGACTTCACGCCCAAGGCTAAATACAACTTCGCACACGATATTGCTGAAGCGCCCGCACCATTAAAGACCACCTTGATTTTATCGATCGTCTTATTAGAAATCTCCAAAGCATTCAACAGTGCTGCCGCGGTAATTATGGCCGTTCCATGCTGGTCATCATGCATGATAGGAATATCCAATTCCTCCTTAAGACGCTGCTCGATGTAAAAACAATCGGGCGCCTTAATATCCTCAAGGTTAATACCTCCGAAAGTAGGTGCAACTGCTTTTACTGTTTCAATGAATTTATCAGGGTCCTTCGCATCCAACTCTAAGTCAAAAACATCAATGTCTGCAAAAATCTTGAAGAGTACTCCTTTTCCCTCCATAACAGGCTTAGAAGCCTCAGGGCCAATGTCGCCTAACCCTAAAACGGCGGTACCGTTCGTGATTACAGCTACTAAATTTCCTTTTGCCGTGTATTTGTAAACATCCTCAGGGTTTGCCGCAATTTCCAAACACGGATCTGCGACACCCGGTGAATACGCTATACTTAGGTCTCTTTGGGAATTAGACGGTTTCGTTGGAACTACCTCAATCTTACCCGGTTTGGGCATCTGGTGGTAGTGAAGGCTGTCCTTCTTTTTAATTGGTCGCTGACTCATAATGAGTGAAAATTAGTATAAAAAGGTATTGAACGGAAACCTTGTTGCGTGGATTTCTGCTGCCACACGGTACAAGGTTCGTCTCAGTTCATCAATATTGTTTTTGTCCTGGGCACTGATAAAGACAGCACGTTCGCCAACCTTATTCATCCAGGTGCGCTTCCATTGCGCCAAATCGTAGTTTTCTTCTGTAAGCTCTAAATCAAATTCATCCGGCTCGTCATAGGTGAATGCATCGATCTTGTTAAAGACCATGATACACGGCTTATCCATACTCTCAATTTCCTGGAGAATTATGTTGACACTCTCAATGTGATCCATAAAGCTTGGATGACTAATATCCACTACATGAAGCAACACGTCGGCTTCTCGAACCTCATCGAGAGTTGATTTAAAACTCTCGACCAATTGGGTAGGAAGCTTTCTTATAAAACCTACCGTATCGGTAAGCAGTAGCGGCAAGTTATCTATGTTAATCTTGCGTACCGTCGTATCCAGTGTTGCGAAAAGCTTGTTTTCCGCCAACACATCCGTCTTACACAATAAATTAAGCAAAGTGCTCTTACCGACGTTAGTATAGCCAACAAGAGCGACACGAACCACTTTTCCGCGGTTGCCCCGCTGCGTGCTCATTTGAACGTCAATCTTCGCTAATTTCTTCTTGAGTAAAGAGATCTTGTCCTGGATTATTCTTCGATCGGTCTCAATCTGAGTTTCTCCTGGACCACGCATCCCTATACCTCCTTTCTGACGCTCAAGGTGCGTCCACATTCTAGTCAAACGTGGAAGTAAATATTGGTACTGGGCCAATTCAACTTGCGTTCTCGCATAGGACGTTTGAGCACGTGCTGCAAAAATATCTAGAATCAAATTCGTTCGGTCCATGACCTTCACTTCCATCAATGCTTCAATATTTTTTAACTGAGAAGGCGTGAGTTCGTCGTCAAAAACAATCATATCAATGTTTTCCGCTTGAACAAACCCCTTGATATCTTCCATTTTACCAGAACCTAAGAACGTTCTAGAATTTGCTTGGGCAAGCTTTTGAGTGAACATATGTACGGTATCGGCACCAGCCGTATCCGCCAAAAAGCGCAGCTCCTCGAGGTACTCTCGGGACTTCTCTTCGTCTTGATCACGGTTGACAATACCAATAAGAATACAGCGCTCTCGCTCGAGCGTATTCTTTTTCTTAAGCTCAATCATAAATTAGTGCGTACCCTTAGGCGCCTTGAAGAAATTCAGCCCACGGCATACGTAAGGCAATTAAGAACAATCCTATTCCAAACCAAATAACCACAGATTTAGCTTTGGCCGAAGCAGCTTCTGCACGCTTTGACTTTGCATTACCAATAGTTATAAGCACTGCCGCCAGTATCATGGTTGTCGGGTGTTCTACATATTTGAATCGCAACGCAGCATCACCCATCAACGTGCCCATATCCGAAAACATATCGAGATTAAAGCCAACCAGCATAATCAATCCTATGGTGATTTGAAGGTGCGTTAATAGCACGGCAATCTTGTTTTGTCGCGCTAATTTATCCGTGAATGGGTTGTCCGATTTCCAAACCAAAAAGTTCTGAACCAAAACTACCAGCATCAACAATAAGTAGACAAATGGCAGCCAATGATGTAAGTGTAGTAATCCTGTGTACATCTATTCGTATTTTTCACAAAGTTACGAATCCTCACGAAGCACTACTCCACTGTGAAAAAATACATTTTATCCACTCTTATCGTTGTACTGGCCGTTCTCGTTGGTCTCATGCCGTTAATTCATCTTTCACCCATTCAAGATCGGTACAACCTTCCTACAGAAACCGTCGTATTTCCCCCGCTTAAAGGGGCAGTAGACCGGCTCGCTCAAAGTATACAGTTGGAAACCATTAGTCAAGATCCTCGCATGCTCGATACGGCTGCTTTTGATGCCTTTGGCCAATTCCTTCGCGCCTCTTACCCCGACCTCTTTGCCACCCTCAACATAGATACTTTTAGCACCCATACCTACTTTCTTCACTGGCCCAGCACCTCGCCCGACGCCAAAAATTACCTCTTCATTGCCCACCAAGACGTCGTGCCTGTCGATCAAAAAAGCCTGGACCAATGGCATTACCCACCCTTTAGCGGTGCGATCGAAGCCGCCCCTGGCGACTCTACAGGTGTAAAAACAAACTACGTCTACGGCCGAGGCACCTTAGATGATAAAAGTTCCCTCATGGCCCTCATGGAAACTCTAGAGTCACTTGCCTTCCAAAACTTTCAACCTGCTCACAACCTCTATTTCTGTTTGGGGCAGGACGAAGAAATAGGAGGACATGCCGGGGCCGCCCTCGTAGCCGAACATTGCCGCCAGACCGGACTCTCCTTTGAAGCCATCCTCGATGAAGGCGGCATCATTTCTACGGGCAGCATCCCCGGACTCAAGCATACCCCCGTCGCCCTCATAGGCACCGCAGAAAAAGGCTACCTCAGTGTAGAAGTTTCCTTCAACGTCGCCGGTGGCCACAGCAGCATGCCCAACACCAAAACCGCTATAACACAAGCCGCTGCTTTCACAGAAGCCCTGAGCGACGGACTTTTTGAATCCGAATTTTCAGCACCGTTAGAAGGATTTATTACGCACCTCGCACCAGAAATGCCGTGGGCATTAAAATCGGTTTTTGCCAACCGATTTCTTACTGAACCACTACTCCTAAGCCTCTACCAAAAGAGCCACACTGGACGCGCCCTTACTAACAATACCGCTGTCGCTACCATCATGGCCTCTGGCATCAAGGATAATGTTGTGCCCGCGAGCGCACGGGTCGTATGTAATAGTCGGATTTTACCAGGTACCACACCCGATGATGTACTCGAGCGCTATACGGCGCTCGCGGCCAAATATGGGGGTACTGTGGAGCCTTATCAAAATATGGGAAGCGGACCAACGAGCACCTCGAGTACGGAGAGTGCGGAATTTCTAATGTTAGGACAAGCGGTTAAGAAACTATTTCCTGACGCGCTGGTGAGTCCGTATTTGACCATTGGTGGAACGGACAGTAAGAATTTCGAAGGATTGTCAAAGAACACCTATCGCTTCCTTCCCATGGTTCTGAATCCAGAAGAAGTGGCCGGTATTCACGGGACCAATGAGCGCATCGCATTAGAGGATTACCACAAGATGGTAGATTTCTACACCGTCATGGTCCAACTGTGGAGCGCGGGAAAATTTCCCAAATAGAGGCATAAAAAAACCCCCCGGCGCGAGGCGCCGGGGGGTTTTTATGTAATTCGCGGCGTACCGTCTAGTGAATGGCTATGTTGAAGTCCATCACATCGCCGTTTTCGTTGCGGTGGAAATCTACATCAGCTCCAAACTGAGATTCATCCTTCGTTGTTACCGTACCAGAAGCATGGAACATCATACCGTCGAAGATGCCTTCAGCACCACTGAATGTTGCTTCAAACGAACCGTCTTCGCTGGCAAATTTGATCACTGCCTCCAAAACGCGCTCGCTATCTACAGCAATGTCCATATCTGCTTTAACAACACCCTGGTAAATAGGACCATGAACCTGAGCCTCAACACCTTTTATTTTCATTTTCATCACTTCTTGACGAAGCTCAACTGGCGCCGATTGTGCGACTTCACTATGTGAATCGTGACCGTCTCCTAAGATTGGTGCGATCACAAGACCTACCAAACACGTCAATTTGATCAAGATGTTCATCGATGGACCTGAAGTATCCTTAAACGGATCACCTACTGTATCACCAGTAACGGCAGCTTTGTGCGCCTCAGAACCTTTGTAAGTCATTTCACCATCGATCATCACACCAGCTTCAAAAGACTTCTTAGCGTTGTCCCAAGCACCACCAGCGTTATTTTGGAAGATTGCCCAAAGAACACCTGATACAGCAACACCTGCCATGTATCCACCGAGCATCTCAGCAGCTTCTTGGCCAGTGTAACCAAATGCCATAGGCAAGAAGGCTACTACAAGCGGGAAGAGAATAGTCATTGCACCCGGCAACATCATTTCTTTCAAAGATGCTTCAGTAGAGATGGCAACACATTTGTCGTACTCAGGCTCCGCCTTGTACTCCATAATGCCTGGAATCTCTTTAAACTGACGACGTACCTCTTTTACCATTTCCATGGCAGCTTTACCTACAGCGTTCATTGCCAATGCAGAGAATACTACAGGAACCATACCTCCTACGAACAACATCGCTAGAACAGGTGCTTTGAAAATATTGATACCATCAATACCTGTGAAGGTGACGAAGGCAGCAAACAGTGCCAATGCAGTCAATGCCGCAGAAGCAATAGCGAAACCTTTACCGATAGCAGCAGTAGTATTACCCACTGAATCCAAAATATCTGTACGCTCGCGTACTTCATCAGGTAAATCACTCATCTCAGCAATACCTCCTGCGTTATCAGCAATAGGACCGAATGCATCGATAGCCAACTGCATAGCAGTGGTAGCCATCATTGCTGATGCCGCGATAGCTACACCATAGAATCCTGCAAAAGCATACGAAGACCAGATCGCAGCAGCGAAAAGAAGGATCGGTGCGAAAGTTGAAATCATACCTACACCTAAACCTGCGATGATGTTTGTCGCAGCACCAGTCGCTGATTTTTGAACGATATCTAAAATTGGTTTTTTACCCAATCCTGTGTAGTATTCTGTGAAGTAAGAGATCAATGCTCCTACCACTAAACCAACGATTACAGCGCCAAATATGTCGTTGCGTGTAACAGCTTTGAAACCTTCGCCGAAGAATTTCATGCTCAACGTTTCCGGCAACAACATCTGGATAAGCACGTAAGATCCAATACCCGTTAGAATGATTGAAACCCAGTTGCCCATGTTCAATGCACGTTGTACCTGCGGTTCTTTTGCGCTGTTATCCTTAATGCGAATGAAGAATGTTCCAATGATGGAGAAGATAATTCCAACTCCAGCGATCATCATAGGAAGCATGATAGGACCGTGGTTGTCAAGGAAGTTACCTGTGCTGATTAAATTATCATTGATCACGTAGTTCCCAAGAACCATAGAGGCTAGAACTGTTGCAACGTAAGAACCGAACAAATCGGCCCCCATACCTGCAACGTCACCTACGTTATCGCCTACGTTATCAGCAATAGTTGCTGGGTTACGTGGATCATCTTCAGGAATACCTGCTTCTACTTTACCTACAAGGTCAGCACCAACATCGGCAGCTTTCGTGTAGATACCACCACCTACACGCGCAAACAACGCGATAGATTCAGCACCAAGCGAGAAACCTGCGAGCGCTTCAAGAACAACGGTCATCTCATTGTAAAATGAATCATCACCTACGATGAACCAGCTCGATAATATCCAGAATAGCATACCTAGACCGAAAACGGCAAGACCGGCTACACCTAATCCCATTACAGTTCCACCGCGGAAAGAAACTTTCAACGCTTGTGGTAAAGAGGTACGGGCGGCTTGTGTTGTTCTAACGTTTGAATCGGTTGCAATGCGCATACCGATATTTCCTGCTACAGCAGAGAATACTGCACCAATAATGAATGCAACAACGATGAACCAGTGTGTGGTTTCAACGATAGAAGAAACAATTCCTAGCAGCGCACCCGCGACTACTACAAAAATTGCCAAAATGCGGTATTCCGCGTTCAAGAATGCCAAAGCGCCTTCTTTAATGTAGGCTGCCAACTTTGTCATTTTTTCTGAGCCTGAATCTTGTTTTACGACCCAGCTGCGTAAAACGAACATGTAGATTAGACCAACGATACCAAACATAGGTATCAATAAAAGCATGTTTTCCATTGTATTATGGTTTGATTTAAATAATCAGCCCCTCCCGTTGTACGGAAAGGGCTGCAAATATAAGTCTTTGAGTCGTTCGTTCGAACCTTGAAATAAATCCTATGAATTATTTGACGTACATCACCGATTTCACAGCGTCTATCACCTGTCCAACTTGCGGCAAGAATGCCTCTAGAAGGGTTGGTGAATAGGGTGCTGGCGTATCCGTTGTTGTAATACGCTTTACAGGTGCGTCCAGATAGTCGAAAGCTTCGGATTGAACTTTGTAGGTAATCTCCGTAGCAATAGAACCCAATGGCCACGCTTCTTCCAAACAGACCAAACGGTTCGTCTTCTTCACACTTTCGATAACCGTATCATAGTCGATAGGACGAACGGTACGTAGATCGATGATTTCACATGAAATGCCTTCTTTGGCAAGCATATCTGCTGCTTCATAAGCCACTTTGATGATTTTACCAAAGCTTACAATGGTTACATCTGTTCCCTTACGCTTGATATCTGCAACACCGATAGGCAATAGGTATTCGCCTTCCGGCACCTCGCCTTTATCGCCGTACATCTGCTCACTTTCCATGAAAATTACAGGATCGTTGTCGCGGATAGCGCTCTTCAACAAACCTTTACAATCGTAAGGATTTGAAGGAACAACCACTTTCAGACCTGGACAATTTGCGTACCAGCTCTCGAATGCTTGCGAGTGCGTAGCCGCCAATTGGCCGGCAGATGCTGTTGGGCCGCGGAAAACAATGGGAACGTTGATTTGACCACCCGACATCTGCTTCATTTTAGCAGCATTGTTGATGATCTGATCAATCGCTACCATCGAAAAGTTGAACGTCATGAATTCCACGATAGGACGCAAGCCATTCATTGCCGCACCGACCGAAATTCCTGCAAAACCTAATTCTGCAATGGGCGTATCTAAAACGCGCTTTGGACCGAATTCGTCCAACATGCCTTTAGATGCCTTGTAAGCACCGTTGTACTCCGCAACTTCTTCACCCATCAAAAAGATGTTTTCATCGCGGCGCATTTCTTCGGTCATAGCCTCACAAACGGCCTCTCGAAACTGAATTGTCTTCATAATTTTGATCTTGTAGGCGGCAAATATAAGGTGCAAAGCGGACCTAGCGCACCCTTTCCTGCGTTCGAGATTCAATTTTTTGAAGGTTCTTTGAGTAATCGCTAAAAATCGGACCCATTCATAAAAAACTACCAGGCATTTTCTCCTTCCGGCTATGAATTAGATAAAAGCGCAAATCGATCCACTTTTCTTTGGAATTATTATGCATGCATAGTAAATTTAGGGGTATTAATTAAGGATATCCTGCATGAACCTATTAGTTTGTATTAGTCACGTGCCCGACACTACTGCGAAAATCAACTTTGATGCGGCAGGAAAGGCACTTGATGCCACCGGGGTCCAATTCGTCATCAATCCCTACGACGAATTCAGCTTGACTAAAGCCTTACACCTCAAGGAAGCCCACGGCGGCTCTATCACCGTTCTTAACGTCGGTGGACCTGAAACAGAACCAACCCTTAGAAAAGCACTTGCCATCGGTGCTGATCAAGCCATACGTATTAACGCCACCCCTACGGACGCTATCACAGTAGCCAAAGAACTCAAGAACCACATTTCGGCGAATACATATGATTTGATTTTGTGCGGGCAAGAAAGCATTGACTACAACGGCCAACAAGTTCCTGCAATGCTCGGGGCGTTGCTGAACCTGCCTTTTGTCAATGCATGCGTCGACCTGACCATCGACGGATCTAGCGCCAACGCCACTGGCGAAATTGATGGTGGCCACGCCACGTACAGTGGGAGTTTGCCTCTAGTTGTAGGAGGTAAAAAAGGATTGGTAGAAGAAAAAGATCTCCGTATCCCTAACATGCGAGGTATCATGACGGCGCGCTCTAAACCCTTACAGGTCTTAGAGGCGTCAGAAAGCGACACAGCAACACAAGCGATTAAGTTTGTGAAGCCTGCCGGTAAATCTTCCGTAAAATTGGTCGACAGCGTCGACGAATTGGTGCATTTATTACACAATGAGGCGAAAGCCATTTAATTCCAAGCCCTATGTCCATTATTGTATTTGTAGAAGATTGGAATAACCAATACAAAAAAGCATCGTTTGAAGCCGTTTCGTACGCCAAATCATGGGCTACGGAAGCCGGAACTACCGTAACTGCCGTAACAAGCAATGGTGCAACGGATCCTAGTACTTTGGCTACCTTCGGCGCTGATCGCATCCTGACCATTGCGCTTAATGCCACACCTTTTGGAATGGCACAACAATTGGCTACTATGGCTGAAGGCGCGACTGGAATAGTCATCGCCGGAACGAGCCTAGGCCGTTCCATAGCCCCCGCATTAGCAGCCTTAGCAGGCGGCGCTTTAAGCACAAATACTACGAGTGTCCCTAGCAGTGTCTCGCCAGTTGTTGTTGAACGCGGGGCCTTTAGTTCAAAAGGTATCGAAACCATAGCGCTTTCAGGCGGCATACCTATAGTGTCCTTCGTACCAAACAGTGTCGGTATTCACGAGCGTGCCGGAGAAGGAACGATAGAGTCCGGAGAAGCGACCGGCACAGACTTAATGACCATAACTGAAAAAACTATTGCCTCTGGTAAAGTTGCCCTACCCGAAGCTGAGGTGGTTGTAAGTGCTGGTCGAGGTCTAAAGGGACCCGAACATTGGGGCATGATTGAGGAGCTCGCTTCGGTTCTTGGAGCAGCAACAGCATGTTCAAAACCAGTAAGCGATATCGGTTGGAGGCCTCACAGTGAACACGTGGGTCAAACCGGCATCCAAGTCAACCCGAATCTGTATATTGCGATAGGAATTTCTGGCGCCATCCAGCACCTTGCTGGGGTCAGTGCATCCAAGACTATTGTCGTAGTAAATACAGACGCTGAAGCCCCGTTTTTCAAGGCTGCAGACTACGGCATTGTAGGTGATGCATTTGAAGTCGTTCCCCAGTTGGTGAACGCGATGCGCGCCTTCAAGGCCGGACAATAAATGCAACACATAGAACTCACTGTTAAAGGATTATCCTACAGTCAAGGTAAATCAGGAGCTTATGCACTCATTCTGGCCGAAGTCGGTGAAGGAGGACGTAAGCTTCCTGTTGTTATTGGTGGTGCTGAAGCACAAAGCATCGCCGTTGCAATGGAAAAATCTGTCGCGCCCCCTCGACCACTGACCCACGACACCTGGAAAAACATGCTGAATGAACTTGGCGTGACACTAGAAAAAGTGGTAATCCATAGATTAGTGAACGGCGTTTTTTACGCGAGTCTATATACCATTGATGCCGCTGGCACTTCGCACATTTTCGACTCTAGACCTTCTGACGCAGTGGCTTTGGCCGTGCGTTTTGAGTGTCAAATTTTCGCTACGCCCGAAATCATGGAACATGCGGGAATCACAGAAAAAGAGGAGACCAAAGCAGATGTTGATGCTATCATTGAGGACGATGAGTTGGATCAGGGAGAAGATTCACCAGAAGAAACAAGAGAAGAATTAGAACTATTGCTATCGGAAGCGGTGGAAAATGAAGATTATGAATTAGCGGCGCGATTGCGCGATAAATTGGACAAACTGTGATGATACTAAGAAGTTTATTGGGAATTGCAGTGCTTACGTCGGTATTGTGGCTGTTCAGCTCAAACAAGCGCAAAGTGAATTGGGCAATGGTCGGAAAAGGACTGCTCTTGCAATTCGTGCTCGCCTTGGCCGTTTTAAAAGTACCCGGAGTTTCTTGGGCCTTTGAAAAATTTAGTCTTGTCGCGGTTACCTTATTAGATTTTACACGTGAGGGCTCTACCTTCCTCTTTGGATCGCTCATAACCGAAACCGATAACTTTGGATACCTCTTCGCTTTCCAGGTCCTACCTACTGTGATCTTTTTCTCCGCTGTAACCTCATTACTGTACTATTACGGTATTTTACAGCGCGTGGTTAAAGCGATGGCTTGGGTTATGCAGAAAACGTTAAAACTCTCCGGTGCAGAATCATTAGCCGCTGCGGGGAACATCTTTATCGGGCAAACGGAAGCACCGCTATTAGTAAAGCCCTACATCGCTGGGATGAGCCGTTCGGAATTGCTCAGTTTAATGAGCGGTGGCATGGCGACGATAGCGGGTGGTGTGCTCGCTGCCTATATTGGATATTTAGGCGGTGATACACCTGAAGGCCAATTATTCTTTGCCAAACACCTTCTAACTGCCTCTGTACTGAGTGCTCCTGCAGCCCTCATTAGCGCAAAGATTCTCCTGCCCGAAACGGAAGATGTCATTGAGGTTGCAGAAATCAGTTCTGCAGATATGGGGTCTAACGCACTTGACGCCATTTCCAATGGAACTACAGAAGGTGTGAAATTAGCTGTTAATGTTGGAGCCATGTTGCTCGTTTTTACTGCAATCGTATACGGAGCCAATTACATTTTTGTTGAAGGAATTGGCTCTTGGACGGGCCTAAATGCTTGGGCTACAGAAGTCACCAACGGTCGGTATGACTCCTTCTCCCTCCAGTTTATCATGGGTGCACTGCTAAGCCCCATTGCTTGGATTCTAGGTGTACCACCTGCAGATCTCATGCTCGTAGGACAGCTCTTGGGTGAGAAGACCATTTTGAACGAATTCTACGCCTACGTCAGTTTGACTGAAATGAAAAACGCGGGCCTTTTTACTTCAGAACGCAGCATAATTCTTTCTACCTATATGCTTTGTGGTTTTGCAAACATCGCCAGCATTGGTATACAGATTGGTGGAATTGGGGTTTTAGCGCCGAGCCGCCGAAAAGACCTGAGTGAATTAAGTATTAAAGCGCTCATCGCAGGTACGGTTGCTTCTTTATACACGGCAGCTATTGTTGGATTATTGATTTAAGCACTATGGAAAACACCATCGATAAAATCATCCTTGGTGTGGATCCAGGTACCGTAGTGATGGGGTATAGTGTCGTACACATCATAAAAGGAAAAGTACATCCTGTTTTGATGGATGTAATCAAGCTCAATACAAAATCGGATCACTATACTCGTCTTGCGAAAATCTTTGATGAGCTCAGTGCAGTGGTTGACCAACACAAACCGGATGAAATGGCTTTAGAAGCACCCTTCTTTGGAAAAAACGTTCAATCCATGCTTAAGCTAGGCCGCGCCCAAGGTGTTTGTATGGCAACCGCTTTGTCCAAGAAGATTCCCGTATTCGAATACAGCCCTCGCCTTGTTAAACAAAGCATCGTAGGTAATGGGAACGCCAGTAAAGAACAAGTCAGTGGCATGTTAGAGGCAATGTTCCCAGGTATTGAACACAACTATTTAGATGCTTTTGATGCACTTGCAGTAGCTGTCTGTCACCAAAGTCAAACATCAGGAATTAGTGCTCCAAAACACGGCAGTGGCGCGACAAAATCTAAATCTAAAAAAGGTCGTAGTAGTAGCTGGGATCAATTTATCCAGCAGAATCCAGAGCGTCTGAAATAGACGTTCGAATACCCTCCATTTCCTCTGCACTCAACTGCAAAGGGGTGTTTGAAAAGCTTAATTCGTTTTCCGCATCTATTGGCACAAGATGAAGGTGCGCATGCGGCACTTCCATACCTAAAACCATAGATCCAATTCGCTGACAAGGCACCGCTTGTTTCAAGGCTTTCGCCACCCGTTGCGCGAATTCCATAAGACGCCCAAAATCTTCAGCAGGGAGCTCATACAATTCATCCACCTCCAACTTAGGTACGCAAAGCACATGACCGCGCTTCAACGGACGAATATCGAGGAAAGCGATATTAGAAGCATCCTCCGCTACCTTATAGCAAGGAATTTCACCACTTATGATTTTCGTGAAAATGCTACCCATGGATAGGATTTTTAGGCCGACGTAATTTCCAAAATCTCGAAACTCATCACTCCACGCGGCACCTGAATTTCCGCTATCTCACCGACCTTTTTACCCAAAAGGCCTTTGCCAATAGGACTCGAAACAGAAATTTTACTTTGTTTGATATCCGCCTCCTTTTCCGCAACCAAACTATACACCATAGTTGCGCCATTGGTGACATTTTTCAACTTCACCTTCGTCAAAACTCCCACCTTAGATAGGTCAATATTTGCAGTATCCAAAACACGTGCTCCAGCAAGGGTGTCTTCTAATTTGGATATTTTCATTTCCAACATACCTTGCGCTTCTTTTGCAGCATCATATTCTGCATTCTCACTCAAATCACCCTTATCTCTAGCTTCTCCAATCTGCTGCGAGATTTTAGGGCGCTCCACATTTTTCATGTGCTCTAATTCTGCCTTAAGCTTTTTAAGCCCTTCTGCTGTGTAATAACTTACTGATGACATAGCTAATGGTATTACTAAAAAAGAGGCCATAACGGCCTCTCTTGTGGGTACAAAGTTAGTATTTTATCTATTACAAGTTGATGCGCACACCAATTGAGTGAATACCGCCAAATGCAGATGTCGTACCGCGGTAAGAATAATCGATGGCGAAACTTCCCTCGTCACTGGTAGGAACATTAAAGCTGAATCCACCACAAATTCCAGAAATGGCGCTAGTTCCAAGATCGTCCGCACGGTTATCGAAAGCCTTATAGCCAACGCGTACCTGGAACAGATCCTTCAAACTGTATTGTACACCAGCATGGTAGGTATCTTTTTCAAACGAGTTTGAACTAAAATTCAAGGCACCAGTAACCTTACCGTTCGCTACAAACCAATCGTATGAACCGCCTATGCTTAATTGCGTAGGTAATTCAAATTTCGCGGAACGACTCTCAAATGTTTGAGAATACGCAACCCCATAGGTTGGGACTGGCAGCGTGATGCCTAATCCATCACCTTGATAGGTAATACTCGGTCCAACGTTCTTTAAGGTAATTCCAAATTTGAATCTGTCTTCCTCTCCTGTGCGGTATTGTACACCCGCATCAAAACAAACACCATTAGTGTTCAAGTTGGAGATAGAACTGCTGTAGAGTTTCACGTTTACACCCCCATAGATGTTCTCAGTAAATTTCTGAGCATACCCCATGTTGATGATCAAACTTTGCGGGCTAATGGTAGCGCCGGTTCCTTCTGGCTGGTCCTCTGTAGTTACCTCCCATTGGCCATAGTCAAAAGCGGATAAACCCATACTTAGTACACCAACATCACTCACGCGTTGAATCAGCGTAGCACCGTTCATGTTAATGCCCGCTCCAACCAACCACTGCGTGTTGTTGAACGTTACTTGAGTGTTTAAATCAGTAGCCGCTATACCCGCAATGTTCAAAAAGGTAGCGTCCATACCTGTCGCACCCGCAACATTTACAGATCCCCACCCTGCAGAACGCGCAAAGGGATTGATTAGTAATTCTCCAGCACCTGCAGAACCTGCACGCTGAGGGTTACCTGCATAAGCTGTACCCATGAGGGCTACAGATAAAAAAGCTGCGATATAAGATTTCAATTTCATAGGTCTTTTTCGCTTAGAATGAGTTCAAATCGACCGGACGTAATGCGCCGAACCATTTCACAATTTTTTCGCCGAGCGCACCTGCATCGACATGGATGATGTAAACACCAGATGCAATAGGCACATTGTATGTGTTTTTCATATCCCATTCAACATAGGTCATACTATTGTCCTTACGGATTTGACGAATCATAGTACCGTTCGGAGTAAAGATGCTGATCGTACAGGTCTCAGGCAGGTTAGTAATCTTAACGAGATTATCTAACTGAGATGCTTCGTATGTGCTAAATCCGTAATACGGATTTGGAACCACGCGAATGGTCTCCATTGCGCCCTTACCGATAGTGTCTTGGTACGTTCTTGTAGCAATATTTGATGTATTGAACAAGAATTGTGGGTTACCACCGTTAGGGCCGTCTGCCAAGGTTCTGTTAGAATACGCTGAATTCATTCGAATACGAATACGCGTCTGTGTAGGTAGCTCCGTGTACGGGTCAAAATCCGTTCCTCTTCGCAGTGTGGGCATACCAATCCAACGACAAGCGCGCCAGAAATTTGCTTTCGCGATGTTTCCAAGACCTCCAGTTTTAACGAGATCGGCCATCAGATCTTTCAACGGCCAATTATTGATATCAGCACCTTGGTATTCCAAATCCGTGTTTGAACCACCAATTTTATCCTCGTCCGCAAACACATAAATTACGTGCTGACCGCCGAAGACATAACCTCCATTTACAGTATTTCCTGGAGGCAAGAACTCACGATCTGTTGGGTTCCAAAGCATATCATTACCGTTTTCACCTGGTAACCATGAATTTTCACCAAAGGCCATGTTCAGACGCTTTCCGCTCTCAATATCTATTGCATATCCCGGGAAATAAGACCAACCAGGTTCCATGGCTGGTGCTCTCTTCAATTGACCGTTTTCAATGGTCCATGAAGTATCCTGACGCTGTGTCAATTTCTTATCCCCGTGCTCACTTAAAGCGGCATCTTCAGCCATTTCAAATACAGGTACGCGCGTCCATTTACTCACGTCTGTTGTAAATACTATATCCACTGAATGTAGATCCGATGCATCGTTTAAGTTTCTACCAATACTCTGGGCAGGGCCCATACCGTAGTTGTTGAACCCATTTACAGTTGAACGGTTGTTCGCAGATGCATACATGTAAGGGCCCCACGTTCCGTCAACAATATTTTCGAAATACCCTTTTGCATCGCCGTCTTGATCCGGGTACAAAGTAGCAGGTTCTTCCGTAGGGAAGCTATTGGTTCCAGCCAATATCCAATTATAAGGGGTATAACTCTTATCGTCCTTAATTCCCGACCACCACTCTTTCGATGGGTCTTCATAGATGATTTCTGAAAAGATTACCCCATTATCATAGGTCCCTTCGTCGTCACCACCCGGCGCTGGCGCTTGTTGCATAGCAACCGATAGACCCAATTCTGGAATGATTTGTTCATTGTAGAATGAAATGGTAGTATCCGCACTAGCGATTACCGATCCGCTTCCGTCTGTGATTTCCCATTGTGCATTTCCGTTGGCGCCATCTAGCGTAAGAGTATACTCTCCATTTTTGACCTCTAACGGATCCACTACCTTGATTGCAACCGGCCCTAGACCTCCCATATACGTAGGTTGTCCTGAACCATTCCCGTCCATAATGTCTTTAACCTCAGTTAAGGTTAGTTCCAGCTCACCTCCACCGTTTCCAATACCGTCTAATCGGGTAATTTCTGGTCCATCTCCGTATTGTGCAACTTGTATCGTTCCGCCTTTCTCTGAATCGATTTGATGTGGAATGGCAGTATATGTCTTAATGTTACGACGTCCTGCTAGGAATGGAATTTTCTGACCACCTGGCGCTATTGTTGGATTGAACACTTCGAATTGGTTCTGTCCATAAGCGATGATCGTAAAGTAGTACTCCTTATGATTGATCAGGGAACGATCGCCAGTAGCAAAGACATCCTCACGCACTTGGAACGAAGTGAAAACACCACTGTTATTCGTTGTTAAAGTCATGTCCTGCGGTACAAGCGCGTTCAAATCCGGATCTACTTCCCAGTTGATTAGTTGAGTGATGTTATTTTTAACGTCACACTGCGCTACCAAACGGCTTTGTGTAGGATCGTAGATATCTGAAATACTTACGTCGCTATTTGCCAATTGGAATACCTGGAATCCTTCAAACTTGTAGTCGAAGTAATCTGGGTTAACGTTCAAAATAGAGTCGCGGTCGTCTGGATTAACAGTGATCAGCGGATCGCGCTCGCGATAGCTGAATGCTTCATTATTACTTCCTGGACCGTACGTCAACTTCAAAATAAGCTCACGGTCTAATTCTTGAATTTCAACATCCGGAGCATCCGGACCGTTCAACACCTGGAAACAGTTATCAAAAAGTTTCTGTGCCTTGTCATCCGCGATGATTACCTTCTCTACTGAAGCGAAAAGATCATTGTTGATGAGGTCACGCTCCCATACTACCCCAGTAGTTACAAAGTTCAATGCGCCTGGTGCCAAAGAGAATGGACCCGCACTGTGCAAACCACGCTTATCCTCTTTATTCGCTGGACTCTCCCACCAGTTTACTGCCGCATACGGAGGGTAAGCACCAGTAGTGTCATACGACATACCTGGGTAAGCAAACTGCGTTGATGTACCATTACCTGAAGCAACAAATCCATCACCGTTGCCCTGATCACCAGGACCTGAAGGTGTTTCAATGATTAACTCCGAACCGTTTTTCCAAAGTGCACGCATGTAGTTGTAGAAATGCGTTGCATTATCTGGATTACCCGAAATGTTGGAAGCAGTGTTGTTGTAATACATGAAGTGACTCATGATAATACGCTCGTTCACTCCGGTGGCAGGATCTTCTGCCACACACAATCCTGTTTCTGGATCTTTCACTCCATCCACACAGCCGTCGCGGTCATTATCAATGCCGTCGTAGTAATCTGCGAATGGTCCCTGGAAGAAGTCGAATCCTACCGCTGGCGGGTTCAAACCATAGCCTAACGGGCCTTCATCTTCAGTGTCTGAATTGTAACAATAACCTAGACCACGTGCAATATCACAACCAATGATGTCATCGGTATAGTTCCCTAAATCTGGATCAAACCAGGTAGAGAAATAGGTATTGGTTAAGCGGAACGTAGACCGGTTGATGATGCGGTAGTTGTTAAAGGTCATGTTGTTCACCTCATCGTTGGTAGAGAAGGCGAATGCTTGAGCACGAATTTCAAACCCAAGCGCACCTGCTTGTGATTCAGTATGTACGTTACCACGGTCGTTGTATACCCACCAGATAGTCTGGTCACCATAAAGTACATCCGTTTCTTTATCGCGACAATCGTACTCCTTATCGATGTCATAAGCGGGGTAATCTACGAGATAGTCGTAAACGCCATCGCCATCACGATCGATAAAAGGTGCCAATTGGTAAGGCAACTCTCCATCTACCCCATTTCCTGGCCAATCTTTGATGGACTCTGGAATTTGACTTTCGTAACCCGGGAACAGTTCTGTCTCATCACAATTTGGGTCGTCTAAACACTCCAACCATGCTTTGTGAATGTCCACTTCTTCGCGGTAAATGATCCAGTGACGGTCGTACTTATCACAAATCTCTTTGTTGGTGGATGCCGTACCGTCACTAGTTAAAGGACCTGGCCAGTAATCGTTACCCGATTGACGGTAGGTCATTGCGGCTAATTTCAATTGGTTACCCTCATCAACACCCCCGAGCCACAGTGAACCTGCGAACATGGAGTGTTTATTGGATCCCTTCGGAACTTCGTAACGTGCGGTGTTCAAATCCCACCACATATCCCCGCCACCTAAAATGGTTGCACGAACGTTATTAATACTTAAATCGCTTTGCGCTTTTGAAGGCTGACACAATTCCTCAACGGTCTTCATAGAACCCGTTGTTTGAGTCGTCTTATTCGCACCTTGCACTTCTCGTGCTGAAAGTGGTAAAGCGAAAGCGGTTGAAAGTAAAAGGAGGTAAACTCTTTTCATATGCTGTTTTCCTATGCTTCTTTATTATAATCCTAAACGCACTCCTAAACGGATACGACGTGGTAAACTGTATAGTCCAGGGTTTGCTAAACTGATGTTGTACATATCCGCAAACGATTGGGCGCTGGTCTGGAACTGAACGGCGTTTTGCCCTTGAGGCGAGCTCAAGTACCCATCATCCGCTGGTGATCCCGTAAAGGAATAGACACCCAAGATATTTTGCGTATTCAAGGCATTCAGTACTTGAACGTACACTTCGAAATTACTGAATGTAGCGTCCCTCTTGAAATTCCACATTTTATTCGCAGTAGCATCAATTCTAAAGCTCCAAGGCAAACGCGAACCGTTAATGTTACCTGTGATTGGTGTTGCGGCATCAGTCAGACCAAACGCCAGTCCACGACGGGTATATGGCGTTCCTGAATTCGCATTCAAAACAACGTTTACACCTGCATTTTCTAAAATACGTTTCCCAAAGAATACAGGGCCGTTGTATGCTGGTCCACCACCATAGCGGTAATCCATGTTCATCACTACTTGGTGACGAGAATCATACGTCAATGGTAAAATGTAACGCAAGTTAGGCTGACCAGAGCGCGCAATGTTGGCGCCTGAATTTGCACCTGAACCGGTTCCGTCAGCAAACTGTAATGTGTAGTTTGCATTCATACGGACGTTACCCGTTCTGCGTAAGTCGTAAGAAACCGTGTACCCTTTGGTAGTTGCAAAATCTAAATTTCCATAAGCAATGTAGGTAATAGGATATGCTTCAGTCATACTCAAGGTCTGCATCATATCACGCATCTCACGGTAGAAAGCACTTAGTTTTAGTGCACTGTTTTCGTTGAGCTTTTGACGGAAACCGATTTCGTAATCTGTGGTACGCTGTGGCTTAAGATCAGGATTCGCAAGAATATTACCATTATCACCATTTTCCAATTGGAGGTACGTGATTGGGTTCATACGGTTCAGACCTGGATCTGGACGTTGAACTAGGATATCGTAGTGCGCAAAGAATTCCGCTTCATCCGAAATAGGAAACTGGAAGGAAACACGCGGACTGATCGTTACTTGTGGCGCATAATCCTTGAAGCTTTCATTCGCAGTGATAGACAGCTTTTGTTCTTCTACTCCCGGTTGTTTTAAGAACGGCTTAATACCGCCACTAGCATCAGCTATATTTTTAGGATTCGCTTCAACATCACCATTAGCGGTGTACCAGGTGAAGCCGTCGCGGTAACCGACAATAGCAGATGGATTTTCTTGATCGTCTACATAAACTACTGCGTTGTCGCTCATTCCACTAGGGACTTGAGCGCCTGCAAGCGCAGTACTGGCTAAGTCACCCACAGTGTAAGCTGGATAAAGAACAAACGGATCCGCCAATACCGGCTGGTTGGCATCGAAGCGGTCTACACGTACTCCAATATTAAAGAAGAGATCTTCAAAAGTGAATTGATCTTGTATGTATCCTGCCATGTAAATAGGCTCAAACGCACCAATCAAACGCTTCGAGTTTCCTTGAGCATCTGTAGCATAAAAGTCGTTTAAGGATGGGCGCGTAGTTAATTGATTCCCCAAATAATCAAACCCATAGTAGCTCACGTACGCCCCTGAACCAATGTTCAAAAGCTCGTTCGCAGAGAACATATCCAGACTAAACGTAGACGGATCGTAACTGTCGATATCTAACCAATCCGTGCCATTTGGATCGTAACCCAAAGCCTCACGTAATTTGCGATCAAAGGTTCTTGGCTTGTCTGCATCAAACAGTCTGTTGTAGGAAAGGGTGTCTTGGAATACACCATTGTTATCGTAAGAAGCCACTGGATTATTAAGGTCCAATTCTCTAATGGCGTCGTTCTGTAACAAGCGCATCAAAGTCCATAAACCTGTAGTTCCTAAACCGTACGAACGGTCAAAACGCTGCTCGTATTCTACACCTACGATAAGGGCATGGTCACCGATATCAAAAGTTGAAGAGGCTGTAATGCGGAACTGGTCGTTGAGAAACTTACTGTAACCACTTTGGTTGACACCTACATTGCCCCACAAACCGTAAACGCTGGAAGGTTGATCTCCGTTCAACAAACCACCACCCGCACGAATATCTTCGAGAGAACGTGCATTGTTGAAAATTGAACTCGTCTCCACAAAGTTGAAGAAGTTGGAGGTGTAGTTGGCTAGAATAGGATTGTTATCAGAAGGTGTGTAATCCACATTTACACTCTGCCAAACAGCTTGTGTATAAGCGTTCATCACTTTACCATAGTTCGGATCGTTTGGATCTGTAATGGTATCTGTTCCTAACGTATATAAAGGACGGTAGGTCGTTTTGAACGTACCTATATGCCCATAGTTGAAGAAGTTCTCTTTGTGTCGTGCGTCTCTGTTAAAACCAGTGTTGCGTGTAAAGTCCATCTGGATGGTGTAGAATGCATTGCGAATAAGCGAATTCGACGAATCCGAAGCATTCCCAAAACGCTGCTGGAAACGAACATACGTTGACCAGTCCTGACGGAAGTATTCTGCGTTGTTGTCGTAATTCATCAATTCATTGAAACGACTTCCTGAGCGACCGCGTCTTAAATTGAAACGTCCACCAATAGTAAGGGTGGTTTTTTCTGAAGTAACGAACTTTAAGTTCCCCGACATACGCACTGCAGTGCTCGCAACATTTTCACGATAGTTTTGAGTTACTAAGTCATTCGCCGTTAAGAAATCAGCAGAGTTTAGCACCCCGAAGCCGCTTGATGCAGGAGTTAATGGATTCGCCTCGAGTTCAGCCAATTTATCATCATTCACCTTATAAGTGGCTAGCGATCTTGGTGAACCGTCTCTGTTGTATTGAAACTCTGAAGCCAAAAGGAATCCGACGATGGGCTGACCTGATTTGCTTCTAATGATAGGGCCACCTAGGGTTAAGGCGCCCAAATTATAATGGTATTGATCGAACATTGAACTACTTAAAATCTCTGAAGAACCAAAGTAGTAGGGAGCAGGACCTTTTGTAGTGGTAGAAATTACACCACCAGTAACATCACCGTACTGCGCGGGAAGTCCACCAGTGATGACCTCAGTAGATAGAATCGCATCACGAGGAATGTTTACATCTCCACGAACCTTCACACCGTCAATGAAAACAACGTTGGTTGAAGAACGTGCACCACGTACGTTGAATGAACCAGATCCGTCTTGCTGGAATACACCTGCAGTAGTACCAACAATCTGGCTAAGATTACGGTACGGAAGATTTTTAATTTCCTCTGCACTAACTATATCTGACGTCTTTCCTGTTTCAATCAATTCTGGCTGGGCTGTAACGGTAACCTCCTGAATCATCGTAGATTCAACGGTCATATCAAAATCAACTACCTTGGGCTTCCCTGCATTCACGGTCACACCATTTAAGTTAAAGTCGGCATAACCTATAAACTTACATGTTAGGTTGTAGACACCAGCGTCCACTGGGTTGATATTGAATTTTCCGTCGAAATCCGTTTGACCGGTTGTAACGACCACGTCGCGGTCTTTTACAATAACAGTAGCGAACGGAATGACTTCACCGGTACGCTTATCCTTAACGGTTCCTTTAACAGATCCGGGGCGAGATTGAGCGAAACTGAACGCAACACTAAGTGTCAAAACGATCGTGAGTATTCTTTTAACCATAAAAACTGGCATTTCGTTTGGGTTCTAAGGATGTAAATATAAGAAGTAGACCGCCAAGAACCGCAACCAATTTGTGCCTATCTTGCGTTAACCTATGGAAACAACAATTCTATTGAATTTCAGACGTTTAGTTGCGATTTTCAGCCTGTCGTTCGTGGCTCTCGGCTGTAATACCACAACCGTGCAGTACGATATTCCGGAACCTTTGGTGGATGAAACGGTCTATTTGAGCGATCCATCGAGTTTTAATTTGACGGTTGTGGGTGGACAACTTCTTCTCCCAAACGCAGGACATGGAGGCATCTTAATTTACCGTCGCTATTTCGATCAAGAGTACTACGATTTTGCGGCCTATGAACTGTCCTGCCCCTACCACTGGAATGACGGTTGCGGATTACTGAGTAGCAGCATGGGCGATCTTTATCTCACCTGCGGATGTAACGACCACAAGTACCAAGCCTTAGATGGACAAAGTATAGATACTTCCTACATCCTACCGGTCAAGGAGTTCTCTTGCCAATTTGATGGCGGGAACATCATCCGCATTACCAACTAAAAAAATCGCCCCATTTCTGGAGCGATTTTAGGCGTATTCCTTGATGTTTTGATTCGTTAAACAAACGCGTTCTCTCCGGTGATGTCTAATCCCGTAATGAGTAAGTGAATGTCATGAGTACCTTCATAGGTCACTACAGATTCTAGGTTCATCATGTGGCGCATGATGGAGAAATCGCCTGTAATTCCCATTCCACCCAGCATTTGACGGGCTTCTCGAGCAATCTTCAATGCAATCTCAACATTATTTCTTTTTGCCATGGAAATCTGTCCAGTAGTGGCTTTACCCTCATTTTTAAGCTGGCCTAGTCTATAGGTCAACAGTTGTGCCTTCGTGATTTCAGTAATCATCTCAGCCAATTTTTTCTGCTGCAATTGGAAGCCTGCGATCGGTTTACCGAATTGAATACGCTCTTTTGAATAACGCAATGCCGTATCGTAACAATCCATCGCGGCACCAAGCGCACCCCAAGCAATCCCAAAACGGGCGCTGTCTAAACAGGATAAAGGTGCGCCAAGGCCATCGCGGCCAGGTAAAATATTTGATTTTGGCACACGAACATTGTCGAAAACCAACTCTCCTGTGGCAGAGGCGCGCAGGGACCACTTATTATGAGTCTCCGGCGTAGTAAATCCTTCCATACCGCGTTCAACGATGATCCCCTTAATACGTCCCGATTCGTTTTTCGCCCAAACCACCGCAACATCACAGAAGGGTGCATTTGAAATCCACATCTTAGCACCGTTCAGGATGACATCGTCGCCGTCTTCCTTAAAATTGGTCGTCATTCCTCCTGGATTCGATCCAAAATTGGGTTCAGTCAATCCAAAAGAGCCTAAAAACTCACCCGTAGCGAGCTTCGGCAAAAATTTGCGTTTCTGCGCTTCTGATCCGTAGGCGTAAATAGGAAACATGACTAAAGAACTTTGAACGGAACAGGTAGAACGTACGCCTGAATCACCACGCTCCACCTCTTGCATCATGAGACCATAGCTCATGTGATCCAAACCTGCGCCGCCGTATTCTTCTGAGATATAAGGACCGAATAAACCGATTTCGCCCATTTCTTTAACCAAATGATCGGGAAAAGCTGCGCGTTGGGCATAATCTTCTATGATCGGGCTGACGGATCTTTTGATCCAATCTCTCGTTGCATCACGGACCATTTTATGTTCCTCTGAAAGCAAATCATCCAATTGGTAATAATCGGGGTGGTGGAATGCATCCATGCTTGTTTAATTTTAGGTTCTGTTTGAAAGAAGTGTTGAAATTAAAACACATTGGTGGAATTATTGTTGTTTAAAGTCAATAGATATTAGGATATTTAGGTTGAAATAAAATTGATCCCGAGTTATGAAAAAATTTGCCCTACTATTTGCACTTATTGGAATCGTAAATTATTCCTACACGAATTCCGGTGGGTCACCCGGTGGCAAAAGCGGCTCTCCAGCATCAAATGGGCAAACATGTGCAGGCGGCTACTGCCATGGCGGAGGAAGCGCAACTGGAAATGAACTCGTTGATATTCAAGTAGATGTTACCCCTTATGCCGGTTCCAGTAATTACAGCGACACGATAAGCGACTCCATTCAAACTCAAGTATATCTTAATGTTGCTGCTGCAGGCAGCTCAAAAATTGGATTCTCAGCAAGCATAGAAGATGCAAGCGGCATGCATATTGGAACGTTATCTACACCCTCCTCAACGAACACTAAAATCACTGGCTCCGACTTCATTACACACAAGAGCTCATCAACAGCCGTTTCGAATAATACCATCGATTGGGTATGGGAGTGGAATACAGGGGACATAGGAGATTCCGTGATCATTTATGTTGCAGTAAATTACACAGATGGGAATGGCACGACCTCAGGAGACTATGTGGTCACTGAGACGAAAACATTGTACCCAGGATTAGTTATGGGCCAGAGCGAAAATCAAATGCAATCGGCCTTAATGGTTTATCCTTCGCCAGCGACCGATTACCTTACGGTGAAAGCGGATGGAATCAAAGAGGTCCGACTCTACAATACCTTAGGACGCTTTTTAAGCATGGACCAATCTTGGAACACGACGGGCAATGACCAGCTTGAAGTCAGCCACCTGCCGCGCGGTAATTATATCCTTCATGCGCTTTTCATTGACGGAACCATACGATACAAGCACGTAGTTTTACAGTAACTTTGCGCCCAGATGGGCACGAAATGGATCTTTATCGCAATACTCGCCGTTCTCGCATTCTTACGTGTGAGCCAGCCCACATTTTTTAAACGCTGGGTTAGCGCCGATTTCGAAGGCATATCTGAACATCCACTTCAGCTCAGTACACATATTTTTCTCTGGGCCTCGATGGGGGTGTTTGGCGCAATTAGTCTTTACTACGCCGGCTATCAAGCTGATCTACTGCTGCTCACAGCCATACCCTTCTTACTTTTTCTTCGTTTTAGTTCTTCCTTTCTTCTCTTCCATCTTTTAAAAGAAGACGGGCATCGCGTGCAATGGAAATTTGGACCCATGACCGCATTATTATCGCTCTGGTATGCCCTTACCTCCGTTGTTCTCTTGATTTTATCGCTCACAAGTGACCTCTCAGAATCGAGCAAATTGTACCTATTCCTCTCCTTTCATGTAATTGGAATGCTCTATTTCGCATTAAAACAACCAGGATTCGTTGTTTTTAAGACAATTGGAACTAGAGTTTACGCGATTTTGTACCTTTGTGCCCTTGAACTAGCCCCGTTAGTAATAGCCGTCCAATAACACACACATGACAGACACCCGAAAAGCAAAGGTGAGATCCATTCTAGTTTCACAACCAGAGCCTACCACCGAAAGTCACCCCTTTTTTACGCTGGCCGATAAACACAAGGTTGAAGTTGACTTTCGTTCTTTTATCCATGTTGAAGGTGTGAATGCATCCAACTTTAGAAAAGATAAAATTCAAATTCGCGAATACCGAAATGTCATCTTAACTTCTAAGAATGCCGTAGACCATTACTTTAGAATGTGTGAGGAGATGCGCGTACAAATCTCGCCGGATATTCGTTATTTCTGTATTTCAGAAGCCATTGCCTACTACCTGCAGAAGTATGTGGTGTATCGCAAGCGTAAGATTTACCACGGCAACTTAAAAATTGATGAGTTGATACCTACATTGAAGAAATTTAAGAACGAAAAATTCTTGATGCCTTCATCTGACAGCTTAAAACCGTCCATCCCTAATGCACTGGAATCCGCGAACATTGATTATACGCGCGCTGTATTATTCAACACCGTGGTAAGCGATTTAAGTGATCTGGAAGATGTTTTTTACGACATCTTGGTCTTCTTCTCTCCTTCAGGAATCAAATCCCTTTACGAGAATTTCCCTGATTTTAAGCAGAATAACACCCGTTTAGCTTGTTTTGGTTCTACAACGCAGAAGGAAGCAGAAAACCATGGATTAATCGTGGATATTCCAGCACCAACGCCAGATGCACCTTCCATGACTAAAGCAATAAGTGATTATATCAAGGAGGTCAATAAGAAGTAAGAAAATCCTTAATTTACAAGCCCGGCGCCACGTCGGGCTTTTTTTATGCGCTTCACCTTTTCAAAAGACGAAAAACTGACCAGCTCAAAGCTGTTCGATGCCATACACAAAGAAGGAAAGACTTTAAAATCCTTTCCTTTTTCCGTGCGGTTCATCGATGCGTCCCTCGAAGCAGCGGTAGAACGACAGATAGCTGTGGTCGTTCCAAAGCGTTCCATTAAAAGTGCCGTTCACCGCAATACATTGAAAAGGCAAATGCGGGAATTATACCGCTTAAACAGACACCGGATCAAAGGTCCTTCGCAACAACAAGCTTGGTCCTTGCGTTATTTAGGTAACCGACTAAACGATTATGCTTTTTTAGAAGAAGGATTTCTAAAGTTAATCCAGAGCTACAACACGTATTATGAAGAACTCTCAAGTAAAAAGTTGGGCTAAGAAACTTCTTTTGCCTGCAATCATTGGTTGCGCGGGGTTGTTGACGAGCGCGTCAAAGGGTGACCCGTTCGAGACCAGCAAACAACTGGAAGTTTTCACCGCAGTGCTGCGGGAAGTTCAAAACGTATACGTAGACCCAGTGAGTGCGGAGCAGGCCGTTGGAAGCGCTATTGAAGGTATGCTGGAAGAATTGGACCCCTATACCGTCTACTATCCTGAAGACCAGATTGAAGATGTCCGATTGCTACAAACTGGCGAATACGGCGGAATAGGCTGTATTATTCAAAAAATAGAGGATGTGGTTCTAATATCCGACATTCACCCAGGTGGACCTGCGGACAAGGCCGGTCTATTCGTAGGTGATGTCCTGCTTTCTGTTGACGGAAAACCGCTCGAGGGGCTTCGCGTAAATGAAGTCAGCACCTTACTCAAAGGTACGCCAGCGACTGAAGTAAAGATTTCAGCCAAGCGCTTCGACTCACCCGTATTAAATTTCGTTTTCAATCGTGAAAATATTACTAAAGATGCCGTACCCTATTATGGCATGCGTGATGACGGTGTTGCCTATATCTATCTGGAATCGTTCACTGAACAGGCGGGTAATCAAGTAAAAAAAGCAGCCTTAGAATTAAAAAAACTAGACCCAAACGCACTCATACTAGATCTGCGCGGTAACGGGGGCGGTTTATTGATGGAAGCCGTGAAAATTGTGAGTTTGTTCGTTTCCTCGAGCGATACTTTAGTTTCCACTAGAGGTCGAGGTGGCGTTGTGCAAGACGTTTACCGCACTATAGGACGCCCCATTCTACCGGAAATACCTTTGGCAGTCCTTACGGACGGATCCAGTGCTTCCGCAAGCGAGATTGTTGCCGGTGCACTGCAAGATTTAGACCGTGCCGTGGTCTTAGGTGAACCCAGTTTTGGCAAGGGATTGGTACAACAAATTCACCCCCTACCCTTTGGCGCGCAGATGAAGGTTACGGTAGCAAAATACTACACGCCTTCAGGACGTTGTATACAAAAGGTGGCTTACGACCGAAACGACAAAGGGAAGCGCATCCAGAAATCGGACCAACGAACTTTTAGCACTAAAAACGGAAGAAAAGTGGTCGATGGAAACGGCATTGCCCCCGATTCATTACTCGCAAATGACTTCTACCCAGAATTTGTCGCTGCCTTGAGTGCGAAAGGTTTGGATTTAAAGTTTGCGGCGCGCGCTATTGGGAAAATGCCCGCAGATGTAAACCTCGGAAATTTTGAAATCGACGAGGCCATTTGGACCGATTTCACCAACTTCTTGAAAGAGGAAAAGTTCACCTATGAGAGCATCAGCGAAATGCGTTTGAAGGAACTGCAAGAATTGGCCGATGAGATGGATTTTATGGAAGAGAACGATTTAAATCCTGTGCTTGAGGCCATCAAAGCCCGCAAAGACAATGTTTTGCTCACAGAAGAATCGGCCATCCGCGAATACCTCTCTGATTACTTAATACAACGCAAATATTCGATGCCTGGAGCGCTAGAACGTGGGTTGCAACAAGATGAGGTCATTGCTCGTGCAGCGGAAATTTTATTGCATCCAAAGACGATGTCGGAACTATTGAGCGTTACCCTCTAAATGCAAAACCGATCTTTTCTCTTTTTCGCTGTGGCTATTGCAGCTGTGCTTTTACCCTTCGCTTTTGAGTGGCTAAGTCCACTCTACGGATTAATACTTGTCGGAATTGCGTTGGTGTTTCAAGGCGGTTGGCAACCCAACAAAATACTGCTTCTTGCAAGTGCCGCTTTCGCGGACTGGGAGTTGCTTAGTATCTGGTGGAGCGATTACCGCAATGAAGGCTGGAAAGACCTGATCATGATTGCACCGATCGTTCTCATGGGAATCTTAGTAGGCGCAAGGTCGAAAGACGTCGATTCCAAGACCTATAAAAATTGGGGGCTACTTTTTGCCTATGCGACAGTGGTGGCTTGGAGTTGGACCGTAGCCCAGAGTTTATTTCTTCACGGCTGGGTACAATACAATGAGTTAGAATTGGGTGGCCGATTAGGCATTCACTACCAAAGCCTCTACCTGCTCATTGCTGCCTTTATTCTAGAAGCGCAATTGTGGGACAGTACCTCAAAAAAACACCAGCTTCTTAACGCATTGTTGATCGTGTGGCTGCTCTTCGGTTGCATCATGCTAAGTGCGCGAATTCACCTTATACTATTGCCCATTTTCATTCTAGTACGCACACTTGATTTGCTCCGTGGTAAGGCGACAAATAAGAAAAAAGCAAGCCTTTGGGCTGCTGGAATCATTATAGCCATGGTGGCATTAATGGCTACTTTACCGGGCACAGCTCGAAGACTGACTGATCTAAAAAATGAATGGCGTAGTCTGGACGGAATGGTGGAAGGAAAGCAAACCAATCACCGCGTTTATTTATGGAGATACGGCTGGAATGTCGCGAAAGAATCGCCCATTATAGGACTTGGAAATGGCGCTGGAGATGAAGTGTTACACCAGGCACTTCAATCGTGCGATGCCGTATTTTATAACAAGAAAGAACCCTATTACCTCTACGAATTCAAATACGACTTCCACAATATTATTCTACAAAACTTTGCAGAAGGAGGGATTGTCGGAGTGGCCATACTCCTCTTCTTGTTCGTGGTTGGATTCCTACAATCGCAAGGACCTTGGCGGTATGCTTGGGCACTGTTTTTCTTGACCGGGATGACAGAAAGTTTGTTGGAACGCCAGGCAGGTGTGTTCTTGCTGACGTTTTTAATCCTGCAAATACAGGCGCGGAATTCGAGCCCCGAGACCCGTTAAGATTTCATAGGAGATCGTCCCTGCATCCTTCGCCATAGCGCTGGCCGATTGTTCCGGGCCAATCAATACCGCTTCCTCTCCCGGTGCGATTTGTAGATCATCCAATGCCACCATGACCATATCCATGCAAACATTGCCCAATATCGCACAGCGTTTTCCACGAATATACACGGCACCTTTCCCTTGCGATAAACAGCGCTGCAAACCGTCTGCATAGCCCACCGGCAAGGTCGCATAACGCGTGATTGCTGTTGCCTTAAAGGCTCGCGAATACCCAAGTGTTTCTCCCGGCTGCAAAACACCCACTTGAGATACGGTGCATTTCCAAGCCAGTACTTCTTCCAATCGGCCTATACCGTCGTAAGTCCCCAGGCCATAGAGTCCTAAGCCTAAGCGAACCATCTGGTGCTGCGCCTCGGTGTGGCGGGCAATACCGTAGGAATTCAAGGCATGCCCTTTGGCACGTGGATAGTATTGACGGATTTGATCGCAGGCAGTTTTGAATTGGGCCAATTGGGCTTTCGTAAAGGCATCCTCAGCAGGATCATTACTAGCACTTAAATGCGTCATTATTCCGGTCACCACGATGTCCTTACGCAATTGCAATACGCGCAACAATTCCTGCAGTGCAGCAGGCTTGAAGCCTAATCTATGCATCCCGGTATCCACCTTTATATGAACTTGTAAAAGGTTTTCCTGTGGCGGTCCAGCCAACCAATCTTTTAATTGATGCGGATCGAATAATTCTACCTCACAGCCCGCTTGTGCGAGCATGGGTAACTGCGCAGCCTCCGAATTCAGAACAAGTATGGGGCATTGAATGCCTTGGGCGCGAAGACTTAGCGCTTCTTGTGCAAAAGCCACTCCAAGATAGTCGATGTGCATTTCCTCTAATGCCCGAGCAACCTCAAAACTTCCGGTTCCATAACCCGAAGCCTTGACCATGGCCATCACCAAGGTATCCGCTTCCAGCTTCGCCTGAAATTTCTGAAGATTTCGGCGCATTGCACCTAAGTTAATTTCCGCCCAAGTGCTGTGATGCTGCCGACGTAACGTTATGGCCAATTGCTCCAGCTTAAAACGGCGTTGTCCTTTTATCAGCACTGTTGTATCGTGCAAAGAAAGTCCCTCAAACGCGGTAACTAAATCACGAACCTCAGCGCGATCCTTCACCCACCAAATACGGTTCAATTCCATTTTACGCGCCATTGCCTGGGCAGCGGCAGTAAGCTCTGGCGTGGCGAGTGTGCTCAAAACAGCCCATTTTTTGGACGTGCCTTGCTGCATCATCAACTGCTCTAATGCTAATCGCAAGCTGTCTAAATCCGAGCTGTAAGTATCTTCAATCAATTTCCCGCCGTCCTTAGCTTCAATCTCTTGAAGTCGCATGGGTAAGGGTTCTAATGTTTTTAATCGCGCCAATGCTTCTTGTAATGGTACGCCCATCAGGACGGCCCCAGCCAATGCATTCATTGCGTTTTCCAAAGTGTAACCGCCGGTAAACGAGACCTCATTCAAAAGGTCCGGATCCAACTCTTCACCCGGTCCCCAAAGCAAGGCTGGCGGCGTCGGCAATCCCAACGCCTGTGCTTTGTCCCACCATTTGCGGTGCGTTGCCATACGTTCGCACCCCTCAAAGAGCAACCATTTTTCAGTAAAGTGTTCATTTTCGTCGCTAAAATGCTCAGCATGGGCATTTCCTAGATTGGTGAATACCCCCAATGCGGGGCGTAACCAGTGTGCATGGGCGCCCATCGTTCCTGGGCGATCAATTCCCACTTCAATGATGGCCTCTTTGTGTGATTCCTGGAGGTTACTCACTGCTAATGCAATGCCAAGCGTACTGTTGAAACTTCCTGGCGTACGGTGCACGTTCAGTGGCGTACCAAGCAATTGGAACAGCCATTCTTTGACAACTGTTTTTCCCGTACTACCCGTGATTGCAAGTAATGAACCAGGCAATGCATTACGCTTTTTCTTTGCCCACTCTTGTAAAACAAGCAAAGGATCCTCGTGGGTAATAAAAGCCAATTCTGGATGTGCCACTGCTCGGGCCTCCGCATCCTTACATAAAATAACCGATGCACCACGGCTAATAGCCTCTTCTATGTACTCGTGGCCGTCTGCATGCGGCGTTGTGAGGGCGATAAAACAGGAAGGAATGGCCGCGTGAATACGCCGCGAATCGAACGCAAAAGCTTCGAAAGTTTGAGCGGCATTACCGTGTAAGGTTGCTCCCGCCGTTTGTGCTATGTCAATCGCTTTCAGCAGCACCTGATGCGTCGTTCAATTGATTGTATATAACCCTACTCACCGGTTCGTATTCACCAGTTTCTCCGAGCATAAAGGTTTCATCACCAGCCACTTTTCTGTACGAGAAATGAGCGGGGCCGCCCGTTCTTCGACAGATGGCGTGGAGCTTAGTCACATATTCCGCCGTTGCGAGTAGCTGCGGCATAGGACCAAAAGGGCGGCCCTTGAAATCTTTATCCAAACCCGCAATGACCACACGCTTGCCTTGGTTTGCAAGTGTATTTGCTACTTCTATGATACCGTCGTCAAAAAATTGCGCCTCATCAATGCCCACTACCTGCACATCATCTGCAAGCAAAAGCATGTTTGACGAACTCTCTACAGGCATCGAAGGGATCGAATTTTTATCGTGACTAACCACCTCTTGTTCGTCGTAACGTACGTCAGATACAGGTTTGAAAATTTCCACTTTCTGACCGGCGATCTGAGCACGGCGCATGCGTCGGATCAACTCTTCCGTTTTTCCGCTAAACATGGGACCACAGACAACTTCGATCCAGCCGCCTAATTGTTGGTTAAATTCTACTCCAGGTTGAAACATGAGGGGACTTTCGTGCTACATTCAAGGCATTAAAGGTAGATAATAAGATGCAGAGCCAAAGCCCTTCCCCCAGCAGAAAAGAATTAGAACAAGAATTAACTGCTTTTGCCCGTCACATCAGCGAGAAATCGGACAGTGATGCAGCCGCGACCTTGTTAGCGTTGTACCAGAAATTTAAGCTTGCTGAAATGGAATCAGAGGTACGAAGCCAACTAGACCGTGTAGAGGAATCTATGCGTTTTGCTCTGGAAGCGCGATTAAACGCCCTCACTTCAGAAATTGAAACTCCCGAGGTTACAGTTGAAGCCGTCGAGGAAGAAGTTGCCTTGCCTGCTGAAGCCTTGCCCATACAAGCAGATGAATCTACATCAACACCTCCGGAGGCCGTACAGCTAGAAATTCCTGCCGCATCAGAAGAGGAGATTGAACTTCATACAGAAATTTCGGATGTACCGGAGGATTTAGAAGCCATAAAGCTTGTCGTTAAGGAGGACGTTAGCAAACAACAAGAATCGCCAGGACCAACAGCAAACTTGTCTTTAGATGCCACTGCGGGCATTGAGCGCACTAAAGTAGTGCCGCTGGATGAGGCGCCGCTGCCGAAAAAAGAAGCCCCCGAAGCCGCGGATAACAGTACCCTATCTGAGCGAGCGCAGCAAAGCAGTGAATCAACAAGCTTAAACGACCGCTTTGCACAGAAGGTTTTAAAATTTGGGTTGAACGATAGAATTGGTTTTGTAAAGGCCCTATTTGAAGGCAATCAGGAAGATTTTAATCGTGTTGTGAGCCAATTGAACACACTCCATTCGCTGAGCGAAGCCCATGAATTTATCGAGACCTATGTGGCTCCTGAATACAAATGGGACCAACAAGAAGAAATGGCAGAGCGCTTTATGACAGCCGTAGCCACAAAATTTAACTAACTGTGGCAGGTATACTTCACGTGGTTCCCACACCTGTGGGGAATTTAGAGGATATGACGTTTCGTGCCATCAAGGTGCTAAAGGAATCGGACCTCATTTTAGCGGAGGACACCCGTACGACTGGAAAGTTGACCAGCCATTACGACATCGCTACGCCGAAGCAGGCGTTTCATATGCACAATGAACATAAGGTCGTAGACCGCTTTGTGGGCCAATTAACCGGTGGCGCAAACATAGCGCTGGTCAGCGATGCCGGTACACCGGGCATTAGCGATCCAGGGTTTTTATTAATTCGTGCCGCAGCCGCAGCCGGTATTGAAATCATCACCCTTCCGGGGGCAACGGCCTTTGTTCCTGCCTTGGTAAGCAGCGGTTTGCCTTGCGATACCTTTTATTTTGAAGGATTTTTACCGCCAAAAAAAGGCAGACAAACTAAATTTGAAAAAATAGCCGCATCAGACCGCACGGTGGTCCTATACGAGAGTCCGCACAAGATCATCAAGACCTTAGGACAGATCGTAGAATATTGCGGCAGCGAGCGCCCCGTGACTATTAGTCGGGAGATTTCAAAAAAGTTTGAAGAGACCCTGAGGGGAACGGCCAGCGAAGTATTGGCGATAGTTGAAGAGCGCGGCGGATTGAAAGGAGAATTGGTCCTTTGTATAGGAGCATAAAAGCTGCAACAACTAAAGCTGTTTAGTGTTAAGAGAATATGACAAAAGCCAGCATACAATCTATTACGAGTTGGATGGATCAATCCACCCAATCGCCCTTACTCATTTCTGGACCGTGTTCGGTAGAATCTCCAGAACAAGTGCTGGTTACTGCACAACAATTAAAAGCCCATACCCCCATAAGTTTGCTGCGCGGTGGCGTTTGGAAACCCCGGACCAAACCCGGGAGTTTTGAAGGTGTTGGCGCAGAGGCCATGCAATGGCTGATAGATGCCGGTCGTGCGATCAACACTCCCGTTACTACTGAGGTCGCAAATGCCCAACACGTAGAGATTGCTTTGAAAGCAGGTGTAGATGTTTTGTGGATAGGTGCGCGTACGACCGTAAATCCATTCTATGTGCAAGAAATTGCAGAAGCCCTGCGCGGTGTAGACATTCCCGTGCTTGTAAAAAATCCCATTCACGCTGAAATAGGGTTGTGGGCCGGTGCCATTGAGCGCTTTCGAAACTTGGGCATTAGCCATATAGCAGCCGTCCACAGAGGATTCTTTTCTTCCTCCAAAAGTATGTACCGCAATGCTCCAGATTGGCAGCACAGTTTTGATTTACGCGCGCTATTGCCGGATATTAAAATCATCTGTGACCCCAGTCATATCGCTGGCGACCGCTCCCTAGTGAGCGAAGTCAGTCAAGTGGCCATGGATCTGGGCATGGACGGTTTAATGATCGAAAGCCACATTAGCCCTGATGATGCCTGGAGCGATGCACGCCAACAGATCAGTCCAGAGGCCGTAGGTCGTTTGATGAAGGAATTGAAGTTCCACACGAATGTCCCTATTATTACGAATGAAGAATTGGCTAAGCTGAGAGAAGAATTGGACCAATTAGACGGACAGATTGTCGATGTGCTGCGCAAACGTATGCTCATCGTTAAGGATATCGCCACCATTAAAGAACGCGAAGGAATGAGCATCTTTCATATGAAGCGTTGGATGAAACTTGTTGGCGAACACAGCAATGGCAGTGAAGCAGGACTATCTGATGCCTTTTTAAAGGAACTCTTTTCAACCATTCACAAATACAGCGTTGAACTACAAACCTCGCTGATCAAAAAGTCCAAGTAATGGTGTGGCGTCAAAAACCGCAGCCCAACCCTGGCGCCGTTCAACTGCTCGCCTCAACAGTAACTAAAGACCCACTGCTCGCGCAGTTACTGGTAGCACGCGGTATTGATTCCTTTGATGCGGCAAAGTCATTTTTCCGGCCCAGCCTTAACTACTTGCACGATCCCTACCGAATGAAGGATATGGAACGAGCCGTGGAGCGTATAGAAAAGGCCCGATTACAACAAGAACACGTCATGATTTATGGCGACTACGATGTAGACGGCACTACCTCAGTAGCGTTGATGTGCGACTTCCTCGAGGGAAAATTCCCCATTGAGGCCTATATACCCGACCGGTACAAAGAAGGTTATGGACTTTCTTTCGACGGTATTAATCTCGCCGCTGAATTAGGTGTAACCCTGCTCATCGCATTGGATTGTGGCATTAAAGCCTTTGATCAAATTGCACATGCAAAAAGTCTGGGTATTGATATCATTGTTTGCGACCACCATCGGCCTGAGGAAGAGCTCCCAAAAGCACATGCCATACTGGATCCAAAACGACCCGACTGTTTGTACCCTTACAAAGAACTCTCTGCTTGCGGTGTCGGCTTCAAACTCTGTCAAGCTCTTTGCGAACGCTGGGGGCTACCCCACGAACCCTACCTTTATCCGCTTTTAGACCTATGTGCCGTTTCCATTGCAGCGGATATCGTTCATGTCACAGGGGAAAATAGAGTTTTAGCACATTTCGGTTTGGAGCGCCTGCGCACAAGCCAATGCCGTACCGGATTCCTTAGCCTTTTGGAAGCGGCAAAAAAAAGACCCGAAACCCTCTCGTTTAAAGATATTGGTTTTTCCATTGGACCTCGAATTAACGCTGCCGGCCGCATGGAAAGTGGCCTGCGTGCAGTGGAATTACTCCGCTCAAAAGACAAGGAAGAACAGGATCAACTGGCCAATGCAATCAACGATTTTAATACCGATCGCCGGTCGGCCCAAGCGGAAATATTTGAAGAAGCGAAGGCCCTTTTAGATGCAGCGGCCTTTCCCAATTCCACGGTCTTATACGCACCGCATTGGCACAAAGGCGTGGTAGGTATTGTCGCTTCAAAAATGGTCGAACATTACTATAGGCCTACCATTATTCTCACTAAAAGCGGTGAAGTGTTGGCGGGATCTGCGCGAAGTGTTTTAGATTTTGACGTTTACGATGCTTTAGAAGCCTGTGAATCTCATCTGCTGCAGTTCGGGGGTCATAAATATGCTGCAGGAATGACCCTTGACGAAGCCCAATTGCCCCATTTTAAAAAAGCCTTCGAAGCGTACGTCACCGCGCATTTACCTGAGGATAAAAAACAGCGTGTTTTCTTGTACGACACTGAGGTACAGATTGATGCCATAACGGACCGATTCTATGCCATTCTTCGGCAGCTCGCCCCTCACGGACCCGAAAACGAAGCCCCAGTTTTTTTATTCAAGAATCTAATCAACGCGGGCAACACCCGCGCGGTAGGCGCTGATTCGAGTCACCTTAAGCTGCACCTGAAACAGGCAAGCGGCGGATCTGCCATCAACGGCATTGCTTTCGGCGAAGGTTCGCTAGCACCAAACTTGGCAGCCGGACAGCCTTGCGACATTCTTGCCAGTGTGGTAGAGAACCATTTCAACGGGCAAACGACCCTAGAACTTATGGTTATTGGTATTCGACTTCATTAAAGGGTACCAAAACCCTTAGTCCGGTATTTGTCTAGGGGTTTTTCACCATTTCATCGGTATATTGTGTAGCAGTATACATACCCACTACGCATGTCAAAAACCGCAACCGCCGCCAAGTTCTATCGCCTTCTTTTTTTAGGCTGTCTCACAACAACAATTAGCTGTACACAGAAAAAGGGCAACAATCTTCAAACTGAAGAACGCCTCTGGAGCATTGATTTCTTTGACGATTTTGATGCTTTTGACGACGCTAATTGGCAAGATCAACGCATTTGGGTGAATAATGAATCTCATGCCTATGTGCCTGATGGAAAGTATAATACGCGAGAAGTGAGTGACGGTTCGTTGAAAATACGCGTAGTCAAACTAGATACTCCGATCGTCAGTGATACCTATGATAAATTCGGAAACCTCCATCCTGCAACGGCGTATGTAGCTGGACGAATTTGCTCCAAAAACAGAAAAGAGTTCGTTAAAGGAAAATGGACCGCACGACTAAAACTACACTCGAGCGGACAACCCAGTCAATTTCCGGCCTGGTGGATTCTCGGTGCGCAGAACAATGAAAGTCCTATTCAAGAAGAAAATGAAAATGTATGTTGGCCCTTATATGGCTCCGGTGAGATTGATATATTCGAGCACCACGGCGATTACACCGCTAAAGAATTTACAACGGGTGCCATTGTTAGCCTAGATTCTTGTGATAAAGGGGATTGGTGGAGCGCAAGAAAAAATATAGCAACCACACTGACGGAGTACCACGAGTACAGTGTCGAATGGGATGACGCTGACCTGGTATATCGTCTAGACGGCACAGAAATTCATAGAAACATTGGCATGGGCGACACCTATTCAGAACCCATGTTCGCCATCTTAAATTATGCCAAAATCACAGACTCTGATATGACCGGATCATGGACTATGGAGGTTGATTGGGTGAAGCACGAAAAACGAAACTAGATATGAATCAATCCGTCTACACGAATCGTATAGCTTTAACCGTTGCACTTGGTGGCTTTCTTATGGGGTTTGATGCATCGGTAATCTCGGGTGTCAATAAATTTGTCCAAATTCAGTTTAATCTATCCGACCTACAGCTAGGCTTTTCCGTGAGCTCATTGACCATTGTAGCAGCCTTGGCGATGATGTTCTCAGGTCCTTTAAGCGACAAATACGGCCGTAAATTAGTACTGAAATACTGCGCCCTAATCTTTACCGTTAGCGCTATTGGCTCGGCACTAGCCACCGGGTTTACTTCCTTTTTGATATTTCGTATGCTAGGCGGTTTGGGCGTTGGAGCATCTTTGATTGTTGCTCCCATGTACATCGCTGAAATAGCGCCAGCAAGCAAACGCGGGAGACTGGTTTCGTTTAACCAATTAAACATCGTTCTCGGAATCACAATTGCATTCTTCACGAACTATTACATTTTATCGTTGGCCGACCATACATCCAGTTGGGTGTCGAATTATGGAATCGCTGAGCACAACTGGCGTTGGATGTTAGGTATTGAAGCACTGCCGGCGATCGTTTACTTCTTTGCTTTATTCAGTGTTCCAAAAAGTCCAAGATGGCTGATGAGCAAGGGCAACGAGAATAAAGCCACAGCAGTTTTGCAAAGGTTCATTTCCGTTGAAGAAACCGCTGAAGAAATTAAGGCAATAAATGCCGCTTTAAACAACGTTAACAGTTCAAGAAAGACGCCGATAACGGAGCTTTTCAAACCCGCCATGCGCCTAGTACTGACCATCGGTATTGTGGTATCGGTATTGCAGCAAATAACCGGTATCAACGCGGTTTTCTTTTACGCACCTATGATTTTCGAACAATCGGGTATTGGCACCAATGCGTCCTTTATTCAAGCCGTTCTAGTAGGAATAACGAATCTGCTTTTCACCATTATAGCCATGGCCCTTATTGACCGATTAGGCCGAAAACCCCTGCTTATCGCCGGCGTTTCTGGCATAGTTCTCTTTATGGGTTTACTTTCCTACGGTTTTGGATCTGCCACCTATACGTTGGATACTGCCCAAGTCGCTTCTTTGGATGTAACGATTCAAAATGACTTAGCACCGATCATTGATGAGCGCTATTCCAGTGATGTTGCCTATAAATCGGCTTTACAGGAGGTTCTAGGAATGGAACAAGCAAAGATGTATGAGAGTGAGTTAATTACTGCCGCTATTCAAATGAACCCTACCCTTATCCTCATCGGTATTATTGGGTTTGTTGCTTGTTTTGCTGTTTCACTGGGACCCGTTATGTGGGTGCTCTTTTCCGAATTATTTCCATTAAAGATTCGCGGCATTGCCATCTCTTTTGTTGGCTTTATCAATTCTGCAATTTCGGCGCTCGTCCAGTTTATTTTCCCTTGGGAACTTTCTTCGCTTGGTAGTGCAACGACGTTTATGATTTATGGCCTATTCGCCTTGATCGGTCTGTTTTTCATTATTCGACTGCTCCCTGAAACCAAAGGCAAGTCGCTTGAGGCGTTAGAAAAGGAATTGGTAAAATAACTCATCCTTCAGCACACCCGTCTTAGTGTTTTGATTTGAACTATATTTAAACGGAAGGCTTACTTAACTAGCGCCTCTTTGTTTACTTGCTTCAATCTCTATTAATGAAATTAGTTACAGCACAAACCTTTAATGATTCAGTCTCTGCACATTTGGTAAAAACAAGACTTGAAAACGAGGGTATTGAATGTTACATCTTCGACGAGAACATCAACAACATCATGCCTATTTATGGCCAGGCGGTTGGCGGGATCAGAATTAAAATCAAGGAAGAAGATGCACCAAAGGCCAAACAATTGATCGAAGAATGGGAACAACGGCCTCATTTGAACCAAACCAACGAAACATTAACGTGCACCTCATGTGGGTCACAAGAAATTTATGCCGGTTTTAAAAGTTTTAAAACTAGCCTTGGCTGGCTTACGCTCGCCATTTCATTTTTATTCATGATTTATCCTTTTTACTCTAAAACGGTATACCGCTGCAAGCAGTGTGGGAATGAAATGGACTTGAATAGTTAGTAAGGGCTTACCTTTGTATTGAATCGGATTACACTAAAATAGAGTAACATGGCAGAATTAGATTGGCAGACCATCAAAGAGTATGAGGAGATTACTTTCAAACAACTCAATGGTGTTGCACGGATTGCGTTTAACCGCCCTGAAGTACGCAACGCTTTCACGCCGAAAACCGTTGATGAACTTTGGGAAGCATTGATCATCTGCCACGAAAGTCAAGAGATTGGCGTAGTACTCATCACCGGCGAGGGACCCTCATCCAAAGACGGCGGTTGGGCTTTTTGTTCTGGTGGCGACCAGCGCGTGCGTTCAAACACGGGGTATAAAGGTGCAAACGGCATCAACCGATTCAATATTCTTGACGTACAACGCCAGATTCGTTTCATGAATAAAGTGGTTATTGCCGTGGTACCCGGCTGGGCAGTCGGTGGCGGTCATAGCCTACATGTAGTTTGTGACCTTACCCTAGCAAGCAAAGAACATGCTGTATTTAAACAAACTGATGCAGATGTGGCAAGCTTTGACGGCGGCTTCGGCTCTGCCTACCTCGCACGTCAAGTGGGTCAAAAGCGCGCGCGTGAAATCTTCTTCCTAGGGGCAGAATACTCTGCGCAGGAAGCCTTTGAAATGGGAATGGTCAATAAAGTTGTCCCGCACGAAGAACTAGAACAAGTAGCTTATGAATGGGCGCAAGAGATCATGACCAAAAGCCCAACGGCGATCAAAATGCTCAAATTTGGTTTTAATCTTATTGACGACGGACTTGTTGGCCAGCAAGTCTATGCCGGCGAAGCTACCCGACTTGCGTACGGCACAGAGGAAGCCGTGGAAGGACGCAACGCCTTCCTTGAAAAGCGACCACGCGATTTCTCGAAATTCCCGAAGTTTCCATAACCGGTAGTCCAAAACATAAATACTATGAAAAAACTATTGGCTATTGCTACTCTGGCATTCGTATTCTTAACCGCTTGTCAGAAAAATAATCTACCGGCGTCACCTGCGACAAAAATTCTTCCACTAGGAGCATCCAGAGTGCAAGGTGACCCACCGAATTATCATAGTTACCGTTACAAGCTTTGGAAAAAGCTCGTTGAAAACGGTTGGTCTGTTGATTTTGTTGGCTCTCAGATTGATCCTAAATCATATGCACTAGTCGATAATGAAGAATTTGACCCGCACCACGAAGGGCATAGTGGTTATACCTCAGGGCAACTGTTGGATGAACTTGACGATTGGATGGCGGGCGTTGATACTCCTGATATTGTACTGTTTAGTTCGCCTGGCGGGAACGACGCCTTAGATTTATTGCCCTACGATGACGCTGTTGACAATATCGTAGCTATCGTACAGAAACTTCAAGTCTACAACCCCAATGTCACTGTCGTGATAGAGAAGATGGCACCCGGAAATGCAATTGCAATGCTGGTGTTAGACGATTACTATACGCGCATTCAAAGTGACATGGACAGTTTAGTAAATTACCTCAATACGCCAACCTCAAATGTAGTCTCCATAGATATGGCTACTGGATTTGATGCGGACTTACTTGCAGATCCAGTGCATTACAATCAACAAGGAGCGTCTTTTATTTCAGCGCGGTATTACGATCTGCTAATCACCTTAATACAACCCTAAATGCATACCATCGACGCCATCCGGACACGTAAAACGGTCAAAGTACTTGCCGATGATGCATGGAAACCCTGTCTTACCGGGGACGAGCAAAAAGAACTTTGCGATCACCTGTTAACGCTTGCCGCTCTGGCACCCTACCACTATAAGAGCGCCGAGCGATATAAAACCGGAGCACAAACCAGTTCGCTCCCTTTTCGCTGCTATACTCTGGATGGCGCCACTTGTAATGCTCTAGCTACTAAATTAGAAGCACTAGATCCTCCACCAGGAAAGATCCTAAATATGCTGTGGGCGGCGGAACTTCTAGTCATTACTACCTGGCTTCCCGATGTTTTTGGAGTGCAACCGGAAGAGCGAATAATGGAACCGGTACCCTTTGTAGGTAACCTTCGTAATATGGAGCACATAGCGGCAACAAGCGCGGCAATCCAAAACATGTTACTGGGTGCAACCGCCGAAGGGTATCCTAATTATTGGTCTTCAGGCGGTGTGCTGCGTTACGAATCGGCGCGAAAAATCCTTCAAATTTCTTTAACGGAAATCATGCTTGGTGCCGTCTTTATTTTTCCGAAAGATGCGGTGGAACGAGCTGAAGAAATCAAGCCTGGCAAGCTCCGTGAAGAAGGGAAAGTATTAGGAACCTTTTCAAAAAAAGTAAGTTTGTAAGAAACGGTGCAGTGCCTTTTTAGTACATTTTCGAAAATCTTACGGAATTATGCGATTGCTCACTGTTTGCTTGCTCTTTAGCACCCTCACCTATGCTCAATCTGGCACTGGGAATTGGTTCATGTATTTTGGAACAAATACCATAAACGATACCTGGAGTATTCATACAGAGGCCCAACACCGTAATTACGGTTTACTACCGAACGAACTAGAACAATTATTGCTGCGGACCGGGATAAATTATAAAGTCCGTGATGGTTTGGTCGTTACTGGAGGGTACGCTAACATCACCAACCATACCTACAATTCCTCACGCATAGGCCCCGAAGTTGAGGAACACCGTATATGGCAACAATTAATTGCTTTAAATTACTTTGGAAAAACAAAATTCGAGCACCGATTCAGGTATGAGCAGCGATGGATTGAGAATGATTTCAAAACCCGCTACCGTTACCGTGGTATGCTTTTTCATCCGTTGAACAGCGAACGTATTAAAGCGGGGACGCTTTATTTAGGCATCTATAACGAGCTGTTTCTTCAACCGTCAGGGACAACTTTTGACCGGAACCGATTCTATACGGGATTGGGTTACAAATACGCACCCAATATTCAATTTCAATTGGGGTACTTGCTTCAGACTGTGGGCGATAATACGGGACAGTACCTTCAGTTTGGCCTCATTTTTGACACTTAAGTCCCATGTTTAAAACACTCGTTCCTTTCTTAGTTTTAGCTACGGCGACACTCTTGTTAACGAATTGTAACCCCACTTCGGGAGGCAAGAACCCACCTGCGTCTCTGGATCTGTACGAACTATCTTTTCAACATGACGGGTTAAACCGCAGTGCCCTGGTACATATTCCCGAGAATTATGACAGTTCGTTCGCGCTACCCGTAGTGCTCAATTTTCACGGTTATGGAGGAAACGCTGCGGCACACGCCGCCACTACAGGAATGACGGCAACTTCGGATTCTTTCCAATTCTTACTGGTCTATCCCCAGGGAAGTCTGTTAGGTAACGATCCTCATTGGAACAATGCGCTCCCAGGTCCAGATAATAAAAGTGACGCCGAAGATTTGGGTTTTACAAGTGAACTCCTAAGACTTTTAGATTCTGCCTTTCTTATCGATCGGGAGCGAATTTATGCTTGCGGCTACTCAAACGGGGGAATGATGTCCTATGCCCTTGGATGTTACCTCAGTAATGAAATTGCTGCAGTCGCTTCTATATCCGGCTGTCTTGGCGATACCAGTGAAACCTGTGAACCTCAGCATCCAACTGCGACTCTAAACATCCATGGAACGAATGACGATGTAATCGCTTACAACGGAAGTTCAGAAGTCATAAGTGCCCCAGACGCAACTGCCTTTTGGGCCGCACAAAACAATGCACAGCCCTCCCCAACCGTTACCGCTAGTACCACCACGAGTTACGACATAGAACACATTCGTTACGAACAAGGGGATAGTAGCGTGACTTCGGAGCACATTAAAGTTCTTGGCGGAGGGCACGTTTGGTTTAGGTTCGAAGAAAATGGCGCGTCAATGAATACATTGATTTGGGAGTTTTTTAACCGATTCGATATTTACGGCGCACGCTAACCCTGCAATCAGGCAGCCGCATATTGTACCTATATTTACGGGAGCAGCACAGGTACCATGAAAACAGCCCCACTCTTCCATCCCTTCAGTTCGGACATTAGTAAAATCGCTTCGCCTAAGCAATTCACCTACCCGTTCTTTTACCAGCCACATGCACTGACTGAAGCTGCTGCGAAAGAGCTGCAAGCGTTTCTTTCAAAAGGTACTTTAGTCCACAACTTTGGACTGGGGACGCACGAGTCGCTGATCGAACAAGGTAAGATGTTTGGTGTACTGGTAGTAAAAGATTCATCGGGAACATTAGGGTGGCTCGCAGCTTATTCAGGAAAACTTAGCGAAGAACCGCGAGGCTATTTCGTTCCTCCAGTGGCAGATATTCATGCGGCCCAATCCTTTTATAAAAAAGGAGAGGCCGAACTCAACGCAATGAGCGCTGTGATTGCAACTTTAGAACAAGACCCAAAGCGGAAAGCGCAAAAAAAGAACCTACAAGATCGCCTGGATGAAATCAACGAGTACCTACGTAAGGGCCGTGCAGCACTCAAAGAAGCTAAAAAAGCCCGCCAGAAGTATAGAGAAGCTGTACGACCGACCGTAAGTGCAGAAGATTTCGAGGACATTTGCGAACGATTGGCGAGCGAAAGTATCCAAGGACAGTTGGCTTTTAAGCGCAGTAGTAAAGAATGGCTTAGTGAACAAGAGGCGCTCGTCGAAAAATTGGACCAATTCGACAATGCTATAAGCGATTTAAAAGAAGACCGTCGACTCAAATCCAACGCTTTACAGCGTGAAATTTTTGATCATTATGTTTTCCTCAATGCACATGGAGAATCACAAGTGCTCAGTGCTTGCTTTCCAGATTTTGATATGCGACATCCGCCCAGTGGATCAGGTGATTGTTGCGCGCCTAAACTTCTGCAATACGCCTACAAAAATGAGCTCCAGCCTCTTGCGCTTGGGGAATTTTGGTGGGGCAGTGCGCCCGATAAGGAGGTACGCCAACACAAGTATTTCTATCCATCTTGTGCCTCACGTTGCCGCCCCATTTTAGGGCACATGCTTCAAGGCTTAGATGTGGAACAAAACCCTTTACTCACCTTTGGTCAAGACAAGCCAATGCCGGTAGTTTACGAAGACGACGATCTAGTAGTCGTCAATAAGCCTGCGGGGTTGCTAAGCGTTCCTGGCGTAGAAATTGAAGATTCAGCGCTGACACGAATCAAAAACTTATACCCCAATGCTACGGGAGCAATACTCTTGCACCGTCTGGATATGAGCACGTCGGGGCTACTGATGTTCACGCTTAATCCCAAAGCCAACAAGCGAATGCAGCGCCAATTCATAAAGCGTCAGGTTCAAAAAACCTACATCGCTGACGTAGAAGGCGTAGTAGCTAACAATCACGGAATCATAGACCTGCCCTTAGCACCAGATTACTACGATCTTCCTCGACAAATGGTTTGTGATAAAACGGGGAAAGCATCAGAGACGCATTGGTCGGTGATTACACGCTCCAAATCGACCACACGATTAGCATTAAAACCCATCACTGGCCGTACCCATCAACTTCGCGTGCATTGCGCACATCCTGAAGGCTTGGGGATGCCGATGGTCGGCGACGAGCTTTATGGAGTTATCGGGGAGCGTTTACACCTGCATGCGCATAAATTGGAATTTACCCATCCCACGAGCAAAGAGCTCATTACTATAGAAGCACCTGTTGACTTTTAATTATGGCTAAAGAAATAGAACGCAAGTTTTTAGTTGCCCATCAAGCATGGCGCGAAAGCGTGAACACAATCCACGTTTATAGACAAGGTTACCTTAGCTATGACTCAGAACGGACTGTGCGAGTTCGTGCCACCGAAGTAACCGGATACCTTACTATCAAAGGAATTACCGAAGGTTTAACTCGTGACGAATTTGAATATGAAATTCCGCTTGCCGATGCCTTGGCCCTTTTGCAACTTTGCGAACGCCCTGCTATAGAAAAGAAACGTTACATCGTTCCAAATGGCGCGCACGTATGGGAAGTAGATGTTTTCGAGGGCGTAAATGAAGGGTTGGTTGTAGCAGAAATAGAATTGGGCAGTGAGGATGAAGCCTTTGACAAGCCCAACTGGTTAGGAAATGAAGTCAGTGGCGATCGAAAATATTCGAACAGCGCACTAAGCCTACACCCTTTCAAGGACTGGAGTAATGATTAAAGATGCTTCTGCCTATTTCGTTGACGGGTGCGGGCGATGTGATCATTTCGCTACGGACCTGTGTAAGGCTCGAAAATGGTCCGAACCGTTACAATTGCTTCGTGAAATCCTATTAGACTCAGGTTTAAATGAAGAAGTAAAATGGGGTCAACCCACTTATACGCTTAAAGGAAAAAATGTGGCAATGCTATTTGCATTTAAGGACACCTGCGGCATTACGTTTTTCAAAGGTATGCTGTTGCGCGACGATGGAAAGCTCCTGGTCCCTGCGGGTACAAATTCAAATGCAGCCCGTGTACTAAAGGTAATTTCTAGCGCCCAGGTTGAAACTGCAGCACATTGGATCAGAAACTATTTAGAAGAAGCCATATCTCTAGAACAACGCGGGGCGAAAGTTCCAAAATCGGACAAACAAGAACAGATGCCAGAAGCATTACTCAAAAGGCTTGCGGAAGATCATATGCTAAACAGCGCTTGGGATGAATTAACACCGGGAAGGCAGCGTGGTTTTATTCTTCATATCGCGGGCGCTAAGCAAGAGCAAACCCAGCAGAATAGAATCGAAAAATGTATTCCCAAGATTTTCGCAGGAAAAGGGTTTAATGAATACTTATAGAATGTATACTTACCGAATAGTCTAATTTGTGAAAAGTACAATGACGAAAAATTTTATTCTAATCTTCTTTATCCCTTTTACTGCATTCGCCCAAATTGATCATTGGGAAAAACTAGTGGGAGAGAGTGACACGTGGAGCTACCGTCTGGGTAACTCCGAACCTAATAGCAGCTGGCTAGATACTTCATTTAATGCAAGCAACTGGGCCACGGGTGCTGGCGGTATTGGATATGGAGATAACGATGATCAGACAACCATTTCAAATACGGCATCTCTTTACATGCGCCGTGAATTTTCTGTGAACCAATTAAGTGCGATTCAAGCGCTAATTTTTCATGCAGATTATGACGATGGATTTGTGGCTTACCTTAATGGGACAGAAATAGCGCGTGCCAATGTTGACACCTTAAATCCACCCTACAATTACTCCCCGCCTATATGGCGAGAGGCTAAAATGTTTCAAGGCGGCGATCCCGCCGTATGGGTAGTTGATGAGGCCGTCTGGCGCGGACTACTGAAGAGCGGCTCTAATCTTTTGGCCGTTCACACGTTAAACAATGGAGGTGCCAGCAGTTCTGATCTTACCGCACGGTATTGGCTTCATTGTGGTGTTAATACAACATCACAAATTCATTCGAATCAAGAAGCCTGGTTTGATTTCGACACATTTGAGAGTTCCGTAGCCATTATGCGAATTAACACTTTCGCTGAAAATATACCTAATGACCCTTCCATAAGAGGCATCATGGAAATTGTATGGAACGATACCGCTACGACCCATGCTTCTTACGGCGTTCCTGCTAACCTAATAACCAATATTGAAATTGAGAAAAGAGGCCGATGGTCACAATTTGTTTATCCTAAAAATGGGTATGCCATCGAAACCAAAGACTTCTATTGGGAGGATACTGACGTTTCACCGCTTGATATGCCTTTGGAGGAAGATTGGATCTTGCACGGTCCATATGGGGATCGGTCTTTTATGCGAAATGCGCTCGCTATGCACCTAGCGAATAAGCAAGGTAATTACGCCTCACGAACACGCTATGTTGAACTTTTCATCAACGGTGACTATGAAGGGCTTTATGTGCTGATGGAAAAAATTAAGCGGGGTGAAGATCGTGTAGATATCGCAAAGCTTAACCCAGATGAAATTAGCGGAGATGACCTGACTGGAGGTTATATTTTTAAAACGGATTGGGAGCCAGTGGATTGGCGTTCAAGTTTTAGTATGTTGCTGGACACCACGAAAATTCCATATACCTACACTTATCCTAAGCGTAAAAATATAGTGCAACAGCAAGAGTCCTACATACAGGATTATGTAGACGATTGGGAGCATTCGATGCAGAATACCGCCACCACCTATAACGGAAAATATTGGTACCAATACATGGATCTTGCCTCATTCGTCGACTTCTTCCTTATGATGGAAGTGACGAAGGACGTAGACGCCTATCGAGCCAGTACCTACTACCATAAGAAGAAAGATAGTAACGGCGGTAAAATCCATGCCGGTCCGGTATGGGACTTTAATTTTGCCTTTGGCTTGGTCGATTATTGTGAAGGTTATCTGCCAAATGGCTATATGTTTTCAGGGAATTGGTGCTCAGGAACGAACCCAGGTTGGTGGGAAGATTTAGTCTATACACCTCAATTCGCTAATGCTGTAAATTGTCGCTGGAAAGAACTAAGAACCACCGTTTGGCACAAAGACTCTATCGCTGATTTCATTGCGAGTAACGAATCGCTTTTAACTAATGTCGCCCCAAGAAACCATGCGCGCTGGCCATTGATGGGTGCTAATCCATCGGCAGTTAAATATGTCGCAACCACATTTTCTGGAGATGTAACGCTCATGGAAGATTGGCTCATGGATAGAATAGACTGGCTCGATTCTAACATGATAGGTACCGATTGTAATCTGCGTGTACCAGAGGACAACCCATTAGGCGTTGACATTATTGTGTACCCAAATCCAACCGCCGGAATATGTACTATTGAGACGTCGGTAGAAATCGATCGTGTACAAATACGCTCCAACACTGGCCAGCTAGTGGCTTTAATAGAAATTAATAACCGCCTTATAGATGGGCAAGAAATCACATTGGATTTACAGGCATTATCTGACGGCATATATTCTTTAGAGTTTCTTTCAAGCGGTTTCCAAATAGTCAGGAAAATAGCCATTGTTCACTAAAACGGGAGGTCCTACTTTTGCGCTATGGGAAAAGACAAACTAAGAAAGTTTAACGAAATCGGCACACTGTATAACGTTGTGGAGCCTAAAACAGAAGAGGTTCGTCACGGTTTCGAATTAAAAGGCAAATGGGCTGCTACCCACTTTAAAAACGATAACGGTCTCGTACTTGAACTAGGCTGTGGTAAAGGAGAATATACGGTTGCATTGGGTAGGAGAGATCCGAATAAAAACCACATAGGCATCGACATAAAAGGTGCTCGACTTTGGCGAGGCGCTAAAACATCTTCGGAAGAAGGGTTGGACAATGTTGCCTTTCTTAGGACCAGAATTGATTGGATCGAGCAAGTTTTTGGTCCCAATGAGGTCGATGAAATCTGGATCACTTTCCCAGATCCTCAAATGAAATACAAGCGCGCGAAACACCGTCTTACGCATCCGGAATACCTCATGAAATACGCACAATTTCTCAAGCCCGGGGGAACGGTGAATTTAAAATGCGATAGCGAATTTTTGCACGGGTACACTCACGGTATCGTTCAAATGCTAGGCCTAGAAGTAGAGGAAGCGTACCACGATATTCACGACCAGATTCAACCGAACGAAGGCATTCTTTTCGATGTCGTCACCCACTACGAAAGCATTTGGCTTGCACAAGGTAAGCCGACAACCTACCTGCGTTTCAAACTGGATGGGATTGAAGCAGCCATGGCACATTGGAAAAAACTCAAAAGCTAAATGGCGAGTGCGTTTTTTGACAAAGTATACCGAGTAGTGCGTCATATTCCCGAAGGGCGGGTGACCACCTATGGTCATATCGCTCGTTTTTTGGGAACTGGACGCTCTGCGCGCGTTGTTGGCTATGCCATGAATGCTTCTCATAACGATCCCACCGTACCTGCACACCGGGTGGTGAATCGGAAAGGCGTACTTACGGGCAAGCATTTCTTCGGGGGGTCAACACTCATGCAGGATCTACTCGTAAGCGAAGGGGTTACCGTTGTGGAAGACCAAATTCAAGAATTCCAGAAGCACCTTTGGGATCCAATGGAGCACCTGAACCAAGAGGAGTTTTTAGAAGATCTTATTTAACGACGGCTTATTTAGTTCTTGCTGCAATAGTTCGAAATATCGAGCAATGTGCAACCCATCCATCAGTGCGTGATCCACCTCAAGCTGGAACGGGAGATAATACTTGCCTTCACGCTGAAAAATCTTTCCAAAAACGGTTCTAGGAATACTGTGCCCTTCGCCTTTTTTCGGATGGGTAAAGGAGGTGAACGAAATCCAAGGAATGGTAGTTCCATACATCAGATTGGTTCGATCCGGTCTTGGATCCAACGGAAGGCCCGCTGCTGCCTTTTTAGTGATTTCACAAGAGCGGTAAATAAAATCTAACATAGACTCCTCAGGGGTCCATGGATAATAAGCGAAGGTGAAGGCATCGGAGCCGTCTTTTAATACGGAACACCCCATATCAATAATACTGTGCTCCACCACCCCGTCGTCTTGGCGACGAAATCTCATTGGGCGGTATTTATTGGCAGCTGAAAGCGTGCAGTACAAAAGTGCGTGGTGAATGCTTAAGGAATTGGCCCTACTAAATTCCCAAATGGAAGTTGCATCCAGTTCGACGGTGATACCGACAAACGGGTCTTTGAAATCCTTGAAGAAAAGATAGCTCTCCTTGCGGTCCCAATTCTCTATGTCCACCTTGGTTTCCATGCTGACGAAGATACCGATTGAACGTATCTTTAACCCATGAATCACGAAGTAATACGCGACTACGCCCTAAGTTTTCCCTTTGCCGACGAAAGTTTTCCCTTCGATGATACCGCGCTAGTGTTCAAGGTTCACGGTAAGATGTTTGCCCTACTAAGCCTGGATGATCAGCCCGCAAGAATCAATCTCAAAAACAATCCTGAACGCAACATTGAGCTGCGTGAAGAGCACGATTGGATTATACCTGGCTACCATTCGAACAAGCGCCATTGGAATACGGTTATTGTTGAAGAATATGCCTCTTGGGAACTGATCAAAGAGATGATCGAAACCAGCTATAAACTTGTTTGGCAAAAGCTGCCAAAGAAGGTGCGAGAAGGCAGCGTTTAGTGTATTTTAGCACCCATGAAAAACATCCGTAATTTCTGTATTATCGCGCACATTGACCACGGAAAGTCAACGTTAGCGGACCGCCTTTTAGATGCCACCTCTTCTGTAACTGATCGCGAAAAACAAGATCAGCTTTTAGACAATATGGATCTTGAACGCGAGCGTGGCATCACGATCAAGTCGCACGCAATTCAGATGTACCATGAAAAGAACGGAGAAAAATATACCATCAATCTTATTGACACCCCTGGACATGTTGATTTCTCATATGAGGTCTCTAGGTCCATTGCGGCATGTGAAGGAGCATTATTGATTGTTGATGCGGCACAAGGCATTCAAGCACAAACCATTTCCAATCTGTACCTCGCGCTGGAGCACGATTTAGAAATCATCCCTATCCTAAATAAGATTGACCTCCCAAGCGCAAATCCTGAAGAAATCGGCGACCAGATCATTGATCTCATCGGATGTAAGCGCGAAGATATTTTGCTCGCTTCCGCAAAAACCGGAAAAGGTGTTCCTGAAATTTTAGATGCGATCATCGAGCGCGTTCCTGCACCTGTAGGTGATCCCGACGGACCCCTCCAGGCCTTAATCTTTGACAGTCACTACAATCCTTTTCGTGGGATTGAAGCTATTTTCAAAGTAGTCAATGGCTCCATAAAAAAGGGAGAACGCGTCAAATTCATGTCTACAGGCAAACAATACGATGCGGATGAAATTGGAATAAATTTGATCAAACAGTTTCCTACGAAAGAGATCAAAACTGGCGATGTAGGCTATATAATCTCAGGAATTAAGGAAGCCAAGGAAGTCAAAGTTGGGGATACCATTACCTCTGTTGAACACCCGGCTTCTGAACAAATTGACGGCTTCGAAGAGGTTAAACCGATGGTTTTTGCCGGAATTTATCCTGTGGAAACCGAAGAGTTTGAAGAATTAAGAAACTCATTAGAAAAACTTCAACTCAACGATGCGTCTCTAACGTTCGAGGCTGAAACGTCTGCAGCTCTAGGCTTCGGATTCCGTTGTGGATTCTTGGGAATGCTTCACATGGAAATTATCCAAGAACGCCTTGAGCGAGAATTCGATATGACAGTCATCACGACGGTTCCCAACGTTAGTTACAAGTCCTATCTAAAAAGTGATCCTGAACATACCGTTTGGGTGCAGAATCCTACAGACTTCCCCGACCCAACGCAGATGGAACGTATGGAAGAACCTTTCATTCGTGCGCAGATCATTACCAGCGCTGACTTTGTGGGACCCGTTATGAACCTTTGTATCGGTAAACGAGGGATCTTGACGAATCAAACCTATTTGACCAGTGACCGCGTTGAATTGAGCTTCGATATGCCATTGGCAGAGATCGTATTCGACTTCTACGACCGGTTAAAAACCATCTCAAAAGGCTATGCTTCGTTTGATTATCACCCTATCGGCTACAGAGAAAGCCATTTGGTAAAAGTCGATGTTATGCTTAACGGTGATCCTATTGACGCACTTAGCGCCCTAATCCACCGCGACAATGCTTATGACATTGGTAAAAAAATGTGTCTGAAATTGAAAGAGCTCATTCCACGTCAGCAGTTTATGATTGCAATTCAGGCGGGAATCGGTAATAAAATTATCGCCCGTGAAACCTTAAGTGCCTTGCGTAAAGATGTTACTGCGAAGTGTTACGGTGGTGATATTTCTCGTAAACGTAAACTCCTTGAAAAGCAAAAAGCGGGTAAGAAACGTATGCGTCAGTTAGGTAACGTAGAGATTCCACAAAGTGCATTCTTAGCTGTTCTTAAATTGAACGACTAAAGCCTATGTTAAAGGCATGATCGCACCTACCATCATCCAGTTTGACGGCACACTTTTATGCGGTGCCTCCGCGCCCATGACACTGCGCACCTTTACTCCTTGGACGCTTTGGCCCAAAGTGATGCCACAGCTTTCTCGCGTGAGTAATCGTAAAAACAAAGATCTTATTTCCCTACGCTCCTTTGAAGGTATTCCCGTTTTCGGTCCAACCGCAGATCCAAATTTCACCTATTGGGGCGGTGCAGAAGTTGCGGGTCCTAACGAAGGACTCGAGCACTTGGAAATTCCGCCAGGAACCTATGCCGTTTTTCATTACAAAGGATTAAGCAGCGACTCATCAGTGTGGCGCTATATCTACATCGAATGGCTACCTAATAGCCCATGGGAACTGGACCATCGACCACACTTCGAACGATTGGGCGCGAAATACAAAAACGAGGATCCAAATTCTGAAGAGGACATTTATATTCCTGTTCGACCAAGAGCATAAAAAAACCCCGACCAAAGGCCGGGGTTTATGTGTGTTTACCCTTCTCAGGACTGATATAAGATTCTATTTATTGCTGCTCAATGAAGCGAATAAGTAATCTCGGTTCATGCGGGCGATGTTCTCAAGAGAGATGCCCTTTGGACATTCTACTTCACAAGCACCGGTGTTGGTACAGTTCCCGAATCCTTCAAGGTCCATTTGGTGCACCATATTCAACACACGCTCTTTCGCCTCAGGCTGCCCTTGTGGCAGCAAAGAGAACTGACTGATTTTAGCCGAAGCAAATAACATTGCAGAAGAGTTTTTACACGTAGCCACACAAGCACCACAACCAATACAAGTTGCCGCATCAAAGGCCCTATCTGCATTTTCCTTAGGTACGGGAATCGCATTTGCGTCAATGGTGTTTCCAGATGTGTTGACACTAATGTACCCACCTGCACGTTGAATGCGGTCAAAAGCTGAACGGTCCACCATCAAATCCTTGATAATAGGGAATGCTTTCGCACGGAATGGCTCGATATAGATCGTGTCACCACTTTTGAATTCGCGCATGTGCAACTGACACGTCGTAACCTTACGTCCTGGACCGTGCGCTTCACCATTGATGAACAACGAACACATACCACAAATCCCTTCACGACAATCGTGGTCGAAAACAACGGGCTCAATACCTTCGTTGATCAACTTATCGTTCAAGTAATCCAACATTTCAAGAAAGCTCATGTCTTCCTCAACCCCGGAGATTGGGTATGTTTTCATCTCGCCCTTTTCTTGAGGGCCGTTTTGTCTCCAGATTTTTAACGTTAAATCCATAGGTCCAATTATTTGTAAGAACGCGTCTTTAATTCAACATTCTCGAAAGTCAATTCTTCTTTATGCAATTGCGCTTCAGCCGGGACTCCGGTGAACTCCCATGCACTTACAAAGGCAAAATTTTCATCATCGCGCAGCGCCTCACCTTCCGGGCTCTGGTATTCTTCGCGGAAGTGGCCGCCACAACTCTCGTTACGCTCGAGTGCATCTTTCGCCATTAGCTCGCCCAGTTCGATGAGGTCTGCAACGCGGCCTGCTTTATCAAGCTCTGGGTTCATGCCATTAGCGGAACCAAGCACACGAACATCTGCATAAAATTCTTCGCGTAATGCTTGAATATCTGCAATAGCCTGTTTCAGTCCTTTCTCGCTACGTGCCATTCCTACTTCATTCCACATGATCTTACCTAGACGCTTGTGGAAGAAGTCTACCGACTTTGTACCGTTGTTATTGATGAATTTTTCAGTACGCTCACGCACGGCTTGTTCAGCGGCTTCAAATTCAGGGCTGTCCGTTGGAATTTTACCCGAACGAATATCTGTACTCAAGAATTCACCCACTGTATAAGGTGCTACGAAGTAACCGTCGGCCAGACCTTGCATCAATGCTGAAGCACCCAATCTGTTTGCCCCGTGGTCTGAGAAGTTTGCCTCTCCTAAAGCGAAACATCCTGGTATCGTCGTCATTAAATTGTAATCTACCCAAAGACCGCCCATCGTGTAGTGTACGGCGGGATAAATCATCATGGGTTCTTTATATGGGTTCGAAGCGGTAATCTTCTCATACATTTGGAAGAGGTTTCCATATTTTGACTCAACAACCTTCTCTCCTAGCGCCTTAATCTCGGCTGTCGAAGGATTTTTCAATCCTTTAACGTGCACTTCCTCTTCACCAAAGCGCATAATAGCTGCAGCGAAATCTAAATAAACCGCCTCGCCTGTCTTATTGACCCCGTAACCGGCATCACAACGCTCTTTTGCTGCACGCGACGCTACATCACGAGGTACAAGGTTACCAAAGGCCGGGTAGCGACGCTCGAGGTAATAATCTCTATCTGCTTCCGCAATGTCATTTGGGTGAAGTTTACCCGCGCGGATAGCTTCTGCATCTTCCTTTTTCGCAGGAACCCAAATACGACCATCGTTACGCAAAGACTCTGACATCAAAGTCAGTTTACTTTGGTTCTCACCACTTACTGGAATACAAGTTGGGTGAATCTGCGTGAAACACGGGTTCGCCATGTACGCTCCTTTGCGGTGCGCCTTCCAAGCAGCAGTAACGTTCGATCCCATCGCATTCGTTGATAGGAAGAACACGTTACCGTAACCACCTGTACAAAGCAGCACTGCATGTGCGCTGTGACGCTCGAATTCTCCTGTTACGAGGTTCTTCGCGATGATACCACGAGCTTTGCCGTCTACGACAACAAGCTCCTGCATTTCGTGACGTGCGTACATTTTCACACGACCTTTAGCAATCTGACGGTTGAGTGCTGAATAGGCACCCAATAATAATTGCTGACCCGTCTGACCTTTCGCATAAAACGTACGGCTTACCTGAACACCACCGAAAGAACGGTTGTCGAGCAAACCACCGTAATCGCGTGCAAAAGGAACGCCCTGAGCAACGCACTGGTCTATAATGTTGCGGCTTACCTCAGCCAAACGGTGTACATTTCCCTCTCTTGAGCGGTAGTCACCGCCTTTGATCGTATCGTAAAACAAACGGTATACAGAATCACCATCGTTCTGATAGTTCTTCGCTGCGTTGATACCTCCTTGAGCTGCAATGGAGTGCGCACGTCGCGGAGAATCCTGGAAACAGAATGCTTTCACATTGTATCCCATTTCTGCTAATGAGGCGGCGGCAGAAGAACCAGCAAGACCAGTTCCTACTACGATGATATCAAGCAACCTCTTGTTTGCAGGAGATACTAATGGAATCTCACCTTTATGCTTGGTCCACTTATCGGCAATTGCGCCGGCTGGAACTTTAGAATCTAATGCCATAATAAGCGATTTATAAGTTTTGACCCGGTTGAACGACATACAGGAATACCGCCACTGCAACAAATCCCGCAGGAATCAACCAGGCAAATGCTGTCATAGTCATTTTAATGATCGGAGTATATTTCGGGTGGTTTATTCCCAACGTCTGAAAAGCACTCTGTGCGCCGTGACTTAGGTGGAATGCCAATCCCGTTATTGCAATTACATAGAATGCCGCGTACCACCACTGCTCAAAAGCCTTAACGGTAAGACTCCATAGATCTTTGTTGCCATTGGCATCTAGGCCCAATTCACCGTAATGCATTTCGTACCAGAAGCTTTTCATATGAACAACAATGAAGAACAATGTGAGTGTGCCTAAGAGTGCCATCTTGCGCGATGCCCACGAGGCGTTGGCCGATTGCTTTTCTTTCACATAGCCTTCAGGTCGTGCTGCGCGGTTTTGAAGCGCGAGCATAATCCCATCAACTGTATGCAAGAAAATAGCACCATAAGTAACCCATGAAAGTATCTTAACTACTGGAAAAGTGGTCATGAAGTGACCGTATTCGTTAAAGGCCAACTTGCCTTCTTCACCAGAAACAAAAAGTTGAAGATTTCCTAACAAGTGTCCTACAAGGAAGGTACAAAGGAAGAGTCCGGATATCGCCATCCAGTACTTTCGTGCTAAGGAAGAGCCAAAAAGCCCTTTAGAAGTTGTTGCCATGAGCAATTTAAAGTTTAATAGCCTAATTTTGACTCAACAAATTTACATCACAGACTTTGGTTTATCTAAGATTGTCATGTAAATCACTTGTAGAACTATTCTAAATTAATTTAGTCATACCAATCATGCGTTACCACAAGCTCAGCAGCTCAATTTTTATTGAAAACCGCAAAAAATTCACGTCGCACCTAAAGCCAAACGCATTGGCCATATTCACTTCAAATGATATGTACCCAACGTCGGCAGACGCGCATTTACCCTTTAAACAACACAGTGATATTTTATACTTAAGCGGGGCAGATCAAGAGGAAAGCATACTGGTTTTATTCCCGGATGCGCACAAGGAAAGTCTTCGTGAAGTGCTATTTTTAAAGGAAACAAATGACCTTATCGCCGTCTGGGAAGGGGCTAAATACAGTAAAGACGAGGCCTTTGAAATGAGCGGTATTAAAACCGTTTTTTGGCTGTCCGATTTTGAACGTGTGTTCAATGAAATGGCAGTCAACGCGGAACGCATTTACATTAACGGAAACGAGCACCTTCGCGCCCACGTCGAAACAGAAATGCGACACGACCGCATGAACAAGTGGCTCAAAGAAAACTATCCGGGCCATGAGTACGAGCGTAGCCAACCCATTTTGCACCGCATCAGAGGAACAAAGAGCGAACATGAACTAGAGGTAATGCGTATTGCGGCTGATGTAACAACCAAAGGCTACAAGCGGGTGCTTAAATTCTTAAAACCGGGAGTTTGGGAATACGAATTGGAAGCAGAATTCATGCATGAATTTTTAACGAATCGTAGTCGTGGCTTTGCATACACACCAATCATTGCGGCTGGAAACAACGCGAATGTCTTGCATTATATTGAGAACAATGACCAATGCAAGAGCGGCGATTTGATATTGTTTGACGTAGGCGCTGAATACGGCAACTACACTTGTGACGTCACTCGTTGTTTTCCAATTAATGGAAAGTTTACTGATCGCCAAAAAGAAGTCTATAACGCAGTGCTCCGCGTGCACGAAGGTGCTATAGCAATGCTACGACCTGGAACTATGCTTGACGCATTCCATAAAGAGGTAGGTGCACTGATGACCAAAGAATTGTTGGGATTGGGGTTGATAACCGCTGAAGATGTTGCCAACGAAGACCCCGCATGGCCGGCCTATAAGAAGTACTTCATGCATGGAACCAGCCACTATTTAGGACTAGATGTGCACGACTACGGTTTGTGGACCATTCCTGTTGAAGAAGGCATGGTCTTCACCGTAGAGCCAGGCATCTATATTCCAGAGGAAGGTCTTGGTATTCGCATCGAAGACGATATCGTGATCACGAAGGAGGGACATGAAAACTTGACTCGAGCAATTCCTAAGACTGTGGAAGAGATCGAGGCATTTATGGCAAACTAATGCCGTACTTAGATTTTCACGGCGCTTCAATCCACTACGAATTTCACTCGACCGATTCCGTTCATCCACCGCTTGTATTGGTCCACGGTTTCCTCGAAGACAAACACATGTGGGAGAATTTATTGCCGCAATGGACTGCTTACGGAAGTGTGTTGACGGTAGACCTGCCAGGTCACGGTGCTACACCCTCGTTTGGTTACGAACACTCCATGGAGTTTATGGCCGACGCGCTTTACGCACTTACCTCATTTTTAAAACTCAAACCATTCCTCCTTTTAGGACACAGCATGGGCGGTTATGTTGGCCTTGAATATGCAGTACATTACTCCGATCAGTTGGCCAGCCTAGGGCTATTTTTCTCAACCCCAGAGCCCGATTCCACTGAGCGAAAAATTATGCGGGACCGCTCTGTAGCCTTAGTGAAGCAAAATAAGAACACCTTTATTCGCGCGTCAATTCCACAACTTTTTGACCCAAACACCCGGGAAGCCATCAAATCAGATATCGATGCATTGATTGCGCGCGCACTGCAAATGGAAACACAGGGTGTTATCGCTGCCCTGCACGGAATGAAAAAACGAGTGGACCGCAGCTCAGTGCTGTATACTCCTCCTGATAATCTCAAAAAAAGTGGCATCGCCGTTTTTGCTGGCGTATACGATACCGTTGTGCCGTTTGACCAGGTAAAGCAATGGTGGGGAGCCCCAGGGGTCACATTTCGATACGAATCGCCACACGGACATATGGGACACATGTCAGATCATGAAGGATGTGCAAATGCTGTGCTTGAGTGGTGGCGGTCCGTCACAAAAACCAAGGCATGAAAAAGGGCGCCCGATGGGCGCCCTTTGTCTTTACACTTTTATTTTTTTTGATTTACACGATACCCTGATCGAGCATTGCATCTGCCACTTTCACAAAACCGGCAATGTTTGCACCTAGGACGTAATCTACTGATCCGTCTTTCTGAGTACCGTACTTCACACACGCAGAATGGATGTCTGTCATAATTCTATGTAAATGACCGTCCACCTCTTCGCGCGTCCAGTTCATACGCAGGCTGTTTTGGCTCATCTCTAAACCTGATGTTGCCACACCTCCAGCATTAGACGCCTTTCCTGGCGAGAACATTACACCGTGCTTTAGGAACAACTCAACCGCTTCTGGTGTACACGGCATGTTAGCGCCTTCACCTAGGGCAAGTAGTCCGTTATCGATGAGTTGTTGTGCATCATCACCTTTGAGTTCGTTCTGGGTAGCACATGGCAACGCCACATTACAAGCAACACCCCAAGGCGTTCCTTCGTGGAAGGTAATATCATTAAATGCAGTTGCCATTTCACTAATGCGTCCGCGACGGATATTCTTGAGTTCCATGACAAAAGCCAATTGCTCTGAGGTCAAGCCGTTTTCTGCATGAATGTAGCCGGAAGAATCACTCATCGTAATTACGTGAGCGCCCAATTCCATACATTTCTCTGCAGCATATTGCGCAACGTTTCCAGAACCCGAAATAACCACGCGCTTATTAGCGAACGTCTCTCCCTTCGTGGCAAGCATTTCTTGGGTGAAATAGACCGTTCCGTAGCCCGTCGCTTCAGGACGGATCAACGACCCACCCCAAGCAAGGCTTTTACCGGTTAAAACGCCTGTAAACTCATTGCGCAGACGCTTATACTGACCAAACATATAGCCAATTTCACGCCCACCGACTCCTATATCTCCTGCAGGAACGTCTGTGTTTGCCCCAATGTGACGCGCCAATTCTGTCATAAAACTTTGACAAAAACGCATCACTTCCGCATCAGACTTTCCTTTGGGATCAAAATTTGAACCGCCTTTACCACCGCCTAACGGCAATGTGGTGAGCGAATTCTTGAATATTTGTTCAAATCCTAAAAACTTCAAGACGCTAAGGTTCACCGTTGGATGAAAGCGCAACCCACCCTTGTATGGGCCAATAGCGCTATTGAATTCAACGCGGTAGCCTTTATTTACGTGAACATTACCTTGATCGTCAGTCCATGGCACCCTGAACATAATGGTACGTTCTGGTTCCACGATACGTTCAAGCAAGCTTTTGCCTTTGTATTTTGGATTTTCTTCAATGAAAGGAATAACAGATTCTGCTACTTCCTGAACGGCCTGCATAAATTCAGGCTCATTTGGATTTGCTGCCTCGACCTTTGCAATGAAAGCGTCGATTTGAGCTTGGTACTGGCTCGACATATGTCTGTTTATATTGATAGGTTTCATAGACAAATGTATTACAAAACTACACGCTTGCACACATGCGCTACACAGTTTTACGAGCATACTTATCCGGGCCAATTTTCTCCAATACACCCTGCTTCAACATCCAATCCAACTCTCTGAAAACGATAGAGTTATCACAATTTAAAGCCATTCGCAATTGAAGCGATGAGAGCTTGCGACCAGGCGCGAATTGGCGCATCATTGGAAGCGTAATATCCTCCGTTGCTTCCCCGTAAGCGTCATTTTTCAACCAACTTGGATTAAATCGAGTCGAAAAAGCCGTAACCCCAGTCACAGCCTGAGCGCAACATTGTTCAATAAGAGCGTTTGGTCCGGCACTCATTGGCTGGAATAAGGCCCCCGGTAAAGCATATACCTCTCTGCCATAATCAAAGGCCTGCTGAGCGGTAATAAGTGCACCACTTCTGCGTGCTGCCTCGACAACAAAAGTTGCCATAGAGGCACCAGCAATTAATCTGTTGCGAACTGGAAAAAGTTGCTTCAGAGGGGCTTGATCAAAGGGTTGTTCCGTCCAATACCCGCCGCCTTCGTCCACTAGCTCCCGGGCCAATACCGTATGACGTTTTGGACTAATTGCCTTCAAACCACCGGCTAAAAAAGCAGTAGTAGTTGCTCCCATGTCAAGGGCTTCGCGATGGATCGCAGCATCTATACCGAGCGCAAGCCCACTCACGAAATTTATCGGGAAGGCGCTCAATTCAACTGCGAGGCGGCGACAAAAATCCCTGCCGTATCCCGTGGGCTTGCGCGTTCCCACAACAGCTAAGGGTGATTTCCTCGCTGGCCATTCGCCGCGTCCAAACAAGACCATGGGCGGATCCGCAACTTCCTTAAGACCATCGGGGTAATCTGTGGAGGAAAAGGGCAATATGGAATAGCCTTCGCGCGACGCATGTGCTGTTTCGATGTGCGCTTTCTCTTGTGCCCATTCCCAATCGCGTTTTAACTCATCGTTTAAGGAAATCTGACGATTCAGGAACGCTTGAAGGTCCTTTTCGGAGGTTCCGTGTTCGACTACCAGCTCTTTTTTAATACGATTGGGCCATTTTTTAAATAGGTGTAGTGATAGTAGGGTATTCATGCTCAGTTATTAACAGTTTGTGTATAAAAACTACACCCCGAATGCGAGCTAATAAAATAGAGTTACTCACAAGTTTCGCATATTTGTAAGGATGCAGATTGAACAGTTAATCATACAAACCCTAAACGCCAAAAATCGCGTCCAAATCCCAGGATGGGGAGCGTTCTATTTGGTGGAAAAAGAGGCCCGTTGGGACGCCGCTACAAACACGGCATTTCCTCGTGGAAAATATGTTGCATTCAACCCTGCGCGCTCGTCAATCGAAAATACTCTTCTACCTACCGTCATGCGCACACTGGGAGGTTCTATGGAAATAGCTGAAAGCTGGATACGTAGAAAAGTGAACCAATGGCAAACGACATTAGATTCTGGTAGTGTGCTGATGTTATCCGGACTAGGCTCTTTCCGCAAGAACGGCATGTTCCAACCAGAACGTGAAAACCAATTTGACGCTAACAGCTTTGGCTTCACCGCCGTCATGATGCACCGCATCAGCGAACCAAGTGCCTTGGAAAGCAAGGTAGTAGCGAGCTTAAAGATGGTTGCGGAGCAACGAGAGAATGGTTTATCGTCTTGGCGTAAGGCCGCAGTAGCAGCAGCAATCACTGCCTTGATCAGCTTGGGTATTTACCAAAGTGATATTACGCCTCAAGCCATGGCAGGTTGGTTCACTCCAACACCTGCAGCGCAAGAAGCCCTCGATAATTTCGAGTCGATTAATTCAGAAACCGTTGCTCCTTCAGAATCGGTAACCCCTATCAACGCAACAAACGTTGAAGAGAATCAGGTTTCCTTGACCCCAGTTAAGGCGGATAGTAAAAAGTACTACATCGTAGTTGGGTCTTTTAAAATGGAAAGTAACGCGCTCACCTTGGCTGAAGAGCTGCAAGCTGAAGGGCATGAAGTAAAGGTTCTGCCCGGCTCTTTGATGAAAGTTGGTTTAGGTGGTTTCGAATCTCGCGATCAAGCAAAATCGGCCCTTGCAGGAATCAAAGCTGAAGTTAATTCCTACGCTTGGATATACGCCTACTAATCTAGGGGCGCTACCTTTGCACTAGCAAGAACATACATTATGGAAGATTTAAGAACGCCCAAGGACAGCCTTGCGGTCATGACTCAGATTGTATTGCCTAACGATACAAACACGCTGAATAACCTTTTTGGAGGCCAATTATTAAGTTGGATGGACCGCTGTTGCGCAATCGCTGCACACCGCCATTGCAAGCGTCAGGTAGTTACCTCAACCATTAACAATGTTGCATTCAAAAATCCAATACCGCACGGGGCCATTGTAACTATAGAAGCCAAAGTTTCTAGGGCTTTTTCCTCTTCCATGGAGGTGATTGCCGACGTGTACCTAGAGGAACAACACCCGAACGGCAGTCGTATCAAGGCCAATGAAGGGATTTTCACCTTTGTAGCCGTAGACCAGATTGGCAGCCCCATCAACGTGCCGGCGATCCATCCGGAAACGGCATTAGAAAAGGAACGTTATGCAGCTGCTTTACGCAGACGCCAATTGGCTTTAATTATCGCAGGGAAAATGAAGCCGAACGATGCCACGGAACTTAAGGCATTGTTTTATCCTGAAGAATCGACGCAGCAGCCGAAATAACTTCGTCAAGCGGCAATTTTTGCATGGGATTGGGCATCCACCAGGGCACTTTTCCGTGCTTGCTGATGGGACTAAAAACGCTCGTTGTCAAAATGGAACGCTGCTTGTCGTAAGACGGCCAAGGCGCAAAACCTAAGTTAGGGTGTGTGGCGCCCCATAAACTGATGAGTGGCCTATTGAAATTTGCCGCCGCATGCATGAATCCAGTATCGCCACTAATCACTAGAGCGGCGTTTGCTATGACTTTGAATCCTTCAATTACGGTCGTCGTTCCACAATAATTCTTAGCGCCACTACCCAATGGCTGCTCGAGACTTTCACCCATCCCTGCCTCTTCTGGACCGCCGATCAAGGCCAACGGCATTTGGAAAGCAGATAAGCCGTCCATGATTTGTCGCCACGCCTGAAAATCTAAACGCTTTCCGGCATAAGAGCCCCCCAAAACCAAAGCGATATAAGGCTGTTGCGGCAATGCAAGCCGTACTTCTGGTAATCGCAATTGGTACTGCATTGCTTCCGGCCTAAAGCCTTCAGCAAAAAAGGGAGCTGCCGCATTTGCATACCTATGAACAACAGGAGTTAGCGCAAACGATTTTTGTTTGGTTGCCAGTAAAAGCGCACGCCGTAGATACGGCTTTTGATAGGTACGCACCGGAAGATTGAGTTTACGGCACCAGCGCTTCGACTTTGATGTGCCCTGAAGGTCTATAACATGGTCATAGGGCGAGTTTGGCGCTTTAATTCCAGTGCGGTCCTTCTCCCATGATAGTACCTCGTCTACCCCAGGCAGACACGTGGCTACCGAGCGGTAGGCATCCTTACACAGGAGTGTTACGCGATGACCTTCGCTTGCCAGCTGGGCGGTGATAGGCGCGACGAGGATGAGATCGCCGATCGCGGATAATCGGACCACTAAAATGGAAGAGACCTTAGACATTACCAGGGTATCAAATTAAAATACGAGCAGAGTATAAAGATAGCAAGCCCAGCCACCAATAGATCTGCCAAACGCTCATTCTTCAAATATCGGAGTCCATTGGTCAAATGGTAACTCAGCCCAAGGAAAAATAAAACCCCGCCAGAAGCAGCTCCGTATAATGCGGCGGCAGCACCCAATACGAGCCAAAATCCAGCAACCATTGCTCTAGATTTATTGGTTTGATTCGCTTTTCTGTAGGATTGAAACCACTCGAACAAAGCGAATACTGCCAAGAGTAAAGGAAGTATCCACCAAGTAATGGGTGTGCTGGAGTCCGTTAATAGGATCAAAGACCATTCTACTAGATCGAGACCATACAAGAGTCCCATAGGAAGGGCAAAAGCAACCATCCATTGGAAAAGCGTTCGAATTTTTACTCTGCCCGAAACGATCCAGGTAAGAATCACAGCCGGTGCGATAATACTGAAGATCTCATAAGCCGACCAAAGTCCAGCGATTGCTGTTATTGTTCCGCTATGAAGGACATATACTGTTTTGGGTTTGCGTCTATGGAGCTCGACGAGGTGCCAATTCAATTCGAAAAACAAACTAAAAAACAACAAATCGGTCAAGTATTGTTCCCCGCTCCAATACACTGCGAGCAATAGGAATATCAAATACCGAAAAAGTGTGCCGCGCACCACCCAGCGGTCGCGCATGACCGTCCATGACAAAAACAACCAGGCACCGCCCAAGAGCGTTGATAAAAGCACCCGCTCCCACTGCACAAATACATCTGTTCCCGTCAATACCAAGGCCGCAATGGCTAGTACAAATATTCGAATACCAGAATACGCATCAATCTTTCGGAAATAGCTAAGAAGCATCAGCTTTTTGTTTTATTTTAGCGCCTTTAAACGCTCGCGCTATGTTAAGAAATTTCTTTGAAGGCTTAGGTGATTTGTTCCAAGCAACTTTTAAAATCTTGCCCATGGCAGGTGAACACGTAAACCGTCTGTTTATGTTAATCATTGCGGGTGGATTAGTATACTGGATCATCCAAATGAGAAAGCATAAAGCCAACGGTGAAGCTTAATCACTAAGAAACGAATTAAAAAAAGCCCCGGCTCACGCCGGGGCTTTTTTTATGGACACCGCTTTCGCGGCCTGCGGCGCGACGCAGTTTTTATCTTGTACTTAAAGGTCGAATCCTATATCCTGACGGTAATTCATGCCTTCGAACGACACCTCTTTAAGGGCAGCATAACTTTTCGCTAAGGCCTCGTCTTTATTTGCACCAAAGCTTGTAAACGCCATAACACGTCCACCAGAGGTAGTAATAGTTTCACCCGGTTTGGTTCCTGCGTGATAAACGGTAGTCCCTTCAAACCTGCGAAGACCCTCGATTGCCTTTCCTTTTTCGTAGGAACCAGGGTAACCTCCACTTACGGCCATAACCGTAGCAGCCGTTTGCGGATTCACCGCGACGCTGATTTCATTCAGCGTCCCCTCGTGCATGGCCACAAATAGGTCCAAAATATCTGTTTCCAAACGTGGAATAACTACTTCCGTTTCAGGATCGCCCATACGCACGTTGTACTCTATCACCTTCGGTCCTTTGGTCGTATTGATCAATCCAAAGAAGACAAAGCCTTGGTAAGGTAGATTGTCCTTCACCAAACCTTGAATGGTCGGTTCAATAACCTCGCGTACGGTTCGCTCACGCAATGCCTCGTCAAAAAACGGCACTGGGCTTATTGCACCCATACCACCGGTATTCAATCCTGTATCACCTTCACCTATTCGCTTGTAGTCTTTTGCCTCTGGCAACAGGGCATAACCGCCTTTGCCATCGGTCAATGCGAAGATGCTGAATTCGATCCCTGCAAGGAACTCCTCGATCACAACGCGCGAGGAAGCATCGCCAAATTTGGCATCCACCAACATGTTTTTGAGTTCTTCCTTCGCCTCATCAAGGTTTTCAATAATCAATACCCCCTTACCTGCGGCAAGTCCATCCGCTTTCAATACATACGGTGCATCCAAGGTTTCTAAGAAGGCCTGACCTTCCGCTAATGTGTCTTTAGTAAACGTTTGGTAAGCTGCCGTTGGGATGTTGTGACGCATCATAAATTCTTTGGCGAAGTCTTTCGAGCCTTCTAGCTCTGCAGCTGCCTGACGGGGCCCTACAACTATGAGGTCTTGAAGCTCTGGAAATGACTTCAAACCGTCGTGCAATCCTGCAACCAATGGTGCTTCTGGACCTATGACGACCACATCAATGGCATTGGCCTTTACAAAGGCGGCAACCTCTGTAGCGTTCTCAATATCGAGCGCTACATTCTCTCCGAGCGCGGCCGTTCCGCCATTGCCAGGGGCAATAAACAGTTTTGCGCACTGCGCGCTTTGACCAATTTTATGAGATAGCGCATGTTCACGGCCGCCTGAGCCTAATACCAATACATTCATGATGGGTAAGATTAGACGGCAAAAATAACCCGAAATAGTGGGTTGAGAAAGGTGTTCGTTAATTAAGACTCACGGGAATAGAGCCAAGCTGCAAACTCCTTCAGCGGCGCCAATTTTTCCTCAGGAACTGCTACAGCGTCCAATGCCTGTAAGCTCAAACGGTAGTAGTGGTCTATTTGCTCTTTTGCATAAGTATCCACGCCTAAAACATTGTACAATTCCTGAAAACTGTGCACTTTTTCTTCGTTCGCGGCCAACGCGGCATATGCAGCAAAATCTATATTTTGAAGTCCTGCACGGCGCTGGGCTTCTATCCACAGCAAGGTTTTCTTATTGCTTAGAATATCTCCACCTACCTGCTTTCCGAACTTCTCTGGATCCCCATACACATCTAGGTAATCGTCTTTGATCTGGAAAGAGGTGCCTAATAACAAAGCAAACTGATACAAGGCATCAGCATCTTTTTTCGAGCCACCACCGACTAATGCGCCCACCTTCATCGCACAACCAAGCAAAACAGAAGTTTTGAATTGGATCATCTGTATATAGGTAGCTGCGGATACCTCGTCCATGGTTTCAAAATCCATATCCATTTGCTGGCCCTCGCAAACTTCAAGAGCCGTCTGAGAAAATGTGCCGAGCACCTCTGGAAGAATCGCAGGCTCACATTGCGCTAGGAATTGGTAAGCTTTGACCAACATACCATCACCCGAGAGTATACCTACATTATCGTCCCATTTTTTATGAACGGTTGTTTTTCCGCGGCGCAAAGGCGCTGCATCCATAATGTCGTCATGAATGAGCGAGAAGTTGTGAAAAAGCTCTATCGCCATAGCTTGCGGCATGGCCTTGGCTGGATCGCCATAAATCCCGGCACCCATTAAACTTAAGATTGGACGTAAACGCTTGCCCCCCAATCCCATGATATAGTGCATGGGATCGTACAGTTTTGCTGGGGCTGTGCCCAAATTTAACTGGTCCACTTCGGCTTGAAAAAGGTCTTGTAAGGCGGTGAGGTGTTTCATGTTATTTGAGCAATTTCAGCAAATATTTTCCGTATCCACTTTTAACGAGCGGTTGGGCCAATTGTTCTAGCTGCGCCGCATCAATAAATCCTTGCTCGTAGGCGATTTCTTCTATACATCCAACCTTCAACCCTTGGCGCTCCTCAATAACCTCTACGAACTGCCCTGCCTGCTGTAAACTGGCAAAAGTGCCGGTATCCAACCACGCCGTTCCGCGGTCCAGTACACCAACTTCCAGCTCACCCCATTCAAGGTAACGCTTATTCACGTCCGTGATTTCCAATTCGCCGCGTGGGCTTGGCTTCAAATTCTTAGCAATCTCTACCACTCTATTGTCGTAGAAATACAATCCAGGGACAGCATAATCACTTTTAGGGTGTTGCGGTTTTTCTTCTATCGAAAGGGCCTTCATGTGCCGGTCAAATTCGACCACACCGTAACGCTCAGGATCACTTACGCGGTAGGCGAAAACCATACCGCCTGAAGGATCCTTGCTCTGTTGTAAAACCTGCGCCATAGACGAACCGTAAAAGATATTGTCGCCTAAAATAAGTGCGACACTATCCTTACCAATAAACTCCTCACCTAAAATAAACGCTTGTGCAAGACCTTCTGGACGTTCCTGAACCGTGTATTCAAACACACAGCCCAAGCTCGAGCCATCGCCCAATAGCTTCCGAAACAAAGGCGCATCGTGTGGCGTGGTAATGATCAGAATCTCACGAATGCCCGCTTGCATTAATGTACTCAGCGGGTAATAAATCATCGGCTTGTCGTAAACCGGCATCAACTGTTTGCTCACCGCAAGGGTCAGTGGATGTAGTCGGGTACCGGAGCCTCCGGCGAGTAGTATTCCTTTCATAGTGCTTATTCTTCGTCCTCAGGTCCTACCTCAGAATCATAAATATCGAGAATGTTTTCGCTTAAATCTTTCTTCGTAACCCATTTTTCCATGGACATTAGAAACGAAGGAAGTACCAATAGATTACTCAACATCGCAACGAATAACGTAATGGCCGTCAAAAGACCTAAGCTTTGGTTGCCTGCAAAACTTGAGGTCATGAAGACGGAGAATCCACAAAATAGAACCACAGAAGTATAGAACATGCTCAATCCTGTTTCTAGAATGGAACTCTTCACTGCCCACCTGATGTTCCAACCATTTGCCTTCAATTCTTGCCTGTATTTCGCTAAAAAGTGTAAGCTGTCGTCTACAGATATGCCAAAGGCAATACTAAACACTAAGATGGTAGACGGTTTTAATGGAATTCCTGCATAGCCCATAATTCCTGCCGTTATTAGCATGGGTATGAGGTTTGGAATTAGAGAAATCAAAACCATTCGAGCACTCATGAACAAGAGTGCCATAATAATTGAAATGGCAATGACGGCTAGCAACAATGAGAGTATAAGGTTATTGATGAGGTAACTCGTCGAACGAATGAATTTGATCGAGGCTCCAGTAATGCTTACGTCAAAGTTTTCTCCCGGGAATATTTGTGCAACGAGACGCTTCACTTTATCCGTTAAAACACGCATTTCAGGGGTTGTAAGGTCGGCCATTTGAACGGTAATCCGTGCCTTGCGACCGTCTGGGGTTACTAAAGAATTTGCCAATCCTGATTCGTCTTTCAAACCGCGCGGCAAATACGTCAACAACCACTGCTGCTCCGAACGTGATGGAAGTTCGTAAAGGTCTGGGTTACCAAACATGACACCCTGCTTTGCGAATTTCACGAAGTCAACAATACTGCCAGACCGACTCAGTTCTGGCATGGCGTTTAAACTGTCTTGCAACTGCTCCATGCGTCGAAGCGTGCTCAGACGTTCTACACCACCGTCGCGTTTCGTATCAATAATAATGTCTAATGGAACGACGCCACCAACAGCATGCTCAAAGTATTTGACGTCCTTATAGATCTGCTTGTTTTTATTGAAGTCTGCGGTGAGATTGCCCGCCGTCTGGATCAACGTCACGCCATATACTGCAGCAATCACAGCAACGCTCGTAATCCCATAGACCCACTTTCGCTTGTTTTCTACCGCATTGTCCAGGAAGTCCAAAAACGAGATGAGCCAAGCCACATCAAAATGGTTGAGGTGTCGCTCTTTAGGTGGACTCACATAACTGTAAATGATCGGAACGAGTACAATCGAAAGCACAAATACCGCGAGAATACTCAACGAACTCACAACACCAAATTGGACTAAATTTTCACTACTCGTAAGAATGAACGCTGCGAAACCAAGTGCCGTAGTCGTATTTGTGATTAAGGCGATGTACCCTACCTTACTGACCACGCGTTGAATAGCCTTGATTTGTTTTCCGTGCTTCTTGTACTCTTGATGGTATTTATTGATGAGGTAAATGCAATTTGGGACGCCAATAACAATAATCAATGGCGCAATCAAAGAGGAGAGTAGCGTCAATCCGTAGCCCATAAGCCCCATGATTCCATAGGCCCATATAGCCCCTAAAGCGACAATCATAATGGAGATGGCCGTAGCTCTAAAACTCTTTAAGAAAAGGTAAAAAATGACAACGGTTACAAGAAGCGTAAGGCCAACAGTGCGGTAAATCTCTGTTTTTAACGCATTGGAATTAGCGATGCGGATCCAAGGCAAACCAGACATATGAAGGTCCCTTCCTGTACTTGCCTCCCATGCTAAAATAATGGCCTTCGCATTTTCAATTACCGGGACTATCTGTTTGTTGTACAAACGCTCCTCATCGATGCGTAAAATTGCCATGTAGGTATCGCCTTTGTACAAAATCCCTTTGTAGAAGGGCCAACTTTTAACTCGTGCCTCAAGCGCAATTTCTTCTTCACCGTTTGCTGGTAATGCCTTGAACAGCGTATCCGGAGCCAATTTTTCTGTAGTGCTGTCAACAAATAATCCGTAGGCTTCTGTCAAACTCTGAACGTGTTCTATGCCGTCCACCGCTTTCAAGTCCCCCATTAATTCAAGCCATTGCTCAAGATGTTCTCGCTGGAAGAAATCGGCGTCTTCCATAGCAATGACTACGGTATTTGAGGCCTGTCCAAATTCCTCAACCAATTGATTGTATTCTATGGAAACGGAATCCGACTCCGGCATCAACTTTGCGAATTCGTAGGTCATCTCCACAGAGGTGCCTTGATAGGCCATGAAAGCAGTAGCAAATGCCACAGTGACTAACCATGCAAACCTGTTGCGAAGAAGAATACGCGTCAATGCCGTCCAGAACATCAGATTACTCTTTTATAACCCAGCCCTGTTGCAGCAGCGGTTCGGCTTTTTTGTATTTAACATTACGCTCTTCACCCGATTGCATGTTCACAATGGTCACTGCATCGTTTCGACCGTAGGTTTTACCTGTATTCACCACTGGCGCGGGTTTTGGTCGCGGCTGTTGCGGCGCTCTTCCAGAAGAAGTCGAAGGCACATCCGTTCCGGGATGACTCTCTTGTAGTTTTGGTTGCTTAGGTTGTGAAGCCGGCGCTTGACGAACACTGCTTGGATCGTTCGCAGGTAAATCACCTCTGAACAAGAAGCTTACGATTTCTTGGTTGACGCGAGAAACTAATGATTTGAACAATTCAAAAGACTCAAATTTGTAAATCAACAAGGGATCTTTCTGCTCATAAACCGCTCCCTGAACACTTTGACGCAAGTCGTCCATGGCACGCAAGTGCTCTTTCCATTGATCGTCAATGATCGCAATAGATATCCCTTTTTCGATATCCGAAATGAGCGATTGACCATTGGTGTCCATCACTTCCTTGAGCACTGAAGTCACTTGTAATGCCTTTTGGCCATCAGTGATTGGTACTAAAATTTTGTCGTAGTTGTTTTTTGGATCTTCAACGACTTGTTTAAATACCGGTAGTGCTGCGGTAGAAATACGGTTTCCTTTTTCACGATAGAAATTGCTGGCTTGAGTGAATAACGCATTAGCCAGATCGTCAATGGCCCCGGTATTGAACGTATCAGCATCCATTGAAGGCTCAAAAGCAAAGGTTCTAAAGAAGTCTAGTTTAAAGCCCTCAAAGTCTTTCGCTGGTTGGTAACCCTCGACTAAATCCGCTAACGTGTCGTACATCATGTTGGCGATGTCCACCTTGATACGCTGGCCGCTCAATGCATTTCCACGTCGCTTATATATGACCGTACGTTGACTGTTCATCACATCATCGTATTCAAGCAAGCGCTTACGCGTTCCAAAGTTGTTCTCTTCAACCTTCTTTTGCGCACGTTCGATAGATTTGCTTACCATGCTGTGCTGAATGACCTCACCTTCCTCAAGACCTAATCGGTCCATCAAACCTGCAATTCGCTCGGAATTAAACAGGCGCATGAGTTTATCTTCTAGGGATACGAAGAATTGGGACGAACCCACATCCCCTTGACGACCGGCACGACCACGCAACTGGCGGTCAACACGACGGCTATCGTGACGTTCAGTACCTATAATCGCAAGACCACCTGAAGCTTTCGCCTCATCGCTCAATTTAATATCCGTACCACGTCCAGCCATGTTCGTTGCAATAGTCACCATACCGGGTTTCCCTGCTTCAGCCACAACCTCAGCCTCCTTTTGGTGCATCTTAGCGTTCAACACCTGGTGTGGCACCTTGCGAATCTTTAACGCACGGCTTAACAATTCAGAAATTTCAACTGAGGTCGTACCCACCAATATGGGTCTTCCTGCATCGCGCAATGCAGCAATTTCATCTATCACCGCATTGTACTTCTCGCGATTGGTTTTAAAGACTAAATCGTCACGATCGTCACGCGCAATAGGACGGTTGGTTGGAATCACCACTACTTCTAATTCGTAGATTTCCCAAAACTCCCCTGCCTCTGTTTCTGCCGTACCTGTCATTCCTGCCAGTTTATGATACATACGGAAATAGTTCTGTAAAGTGATGGTGGCATAGGTCTGCGTTGCCGCCTCAATTTTGACATTTTCCTTTGCCTCAATCGCTTGATGAAGACCGTCTGAATAACGACGACCTTCCATAATACGACCCGTTTGCTCGTCGACAATCTTTACTTTGTTGTCCATGATCACATACTCCGTATCCTTTTCGAACAAGGCGTAGGCTTTGAGCAATTGGTTAACGGTATGAATGCGCTCTGATTTTACACCATAATCGCGCATGACCACATCTTTCTTAGCGGCTTTGTCCTCCGCACTTAGTCCAGCGTCTTCCAATGCACTGAGCTCGGCAGTGATGTCCGGCATTACAAAAAAGTCCTTGGCCGTATTTTTGGAAATGAGATCCACCCCCTTACCGCTCAAGTCAATTTGATTATTTTTCTCTTCAATGGTGAAGAACATCTCTTCATCGATGAGTTTCATTTTCTTGCCCTGCTCTTGCATGTAATTCGCTTCCGTCTTTTGGAGTAGCGACTTCATGCCGTCTTGTGATAAAAATTTGATCAGTGGCTTTGATTTAGGCAGTCCACGGTACGCACGAAGTAATTTCACACCCCCTTCTTCAGTGTTCCCCTCGCTAATCAGTTTCTTAGCTTCAGCCAATTCTTTTTGGACCAATGTTTTTTGCGCCGTCATTAACGCCTCAACAAAAGGCTTCAACTCATTAAACTGATGCTGGTCGCCCTTTGGGGTAGGTCCAGAGATAATGAGTGGTGTTCTTGCGTCGTCAATCAATACACTATCGACCTCATCCACAATGGCGAAATGGTGACCGCGGGTTTGAACGCGATCTTCTTGGCGGCGCGCCATGTTGTCGCGTAAATAGTCAAAACCAAATTCGTTATTCGTTCCGTAGGTGATATCGCTGTAGTAAGCGGCACGGCGCTCTTCAGAATTTGAAGGGTGCTTATCAATACAATCAATGGTCAAGCCGTGAAAATTAAATACGGGAGCCATCCATTCACTATCCCGCTTTGCGAGGTAGTCGTTCACCGTAACGACATGTACGCCGCGTCCTGCAAGGGCATTTAGATACACCGGTAGGGTCGCGACTAAGGTCTTACCCTCACCCGTGGCCATTTCTGCAATTTTTCCTTGATGCAACACCGTACCCCCAATCAATTGCACATCATAATGCACCATGTTCCACGTGATATCGCCGCCGGCTGCCTTCCAAGAATTGGAATAAATCACCGCATCACCTTCTATGGTAATGTGTGCGTGCTTCTTTGCCAGCTCATGGTCTAGGGCTGTTGCAGTCGCACGAACATCACCGGCATTAAAACGACGCGCTGTTTCGCGCATAACACCAAATGCTTCTGGGTGAATAGTACGTAAAACATCTTCTATTAACTCAAGCTCTTGCGCATCCAATTCCTCGATCTGCTCATACAAAGGTTCGCGAGCATCGTAATCCGGTGTGTTTTCTATTTGAGCATAAAGCGCGTCTTTGGACGCTTTTGTTTCCGCAGTCGCTTCCGCAATACTTGCTTTGAACGAAGCTGTCCGCTCGCGCAACTGATCATTGCTCATGCCCGTGAGCGCGGCTTCGAAAGCATTTACGGATTCAACGTAAGGCTGCAATTTTTTGAGATCGCGGACACTTTTGGATCCCACGAGTTTGGATATGAGTTTCAGCATGAGGCTGTCAAGTTCTTATAAATAGTCTACAAAAATAATAGGTTGTACCCGAAGGGTAGACTTTTATGACTGCTAAAAAAGGGCCAATTCGAAACTTTCCTCAGAAAATAGACACATTGGCAGAGAAGAAATCGTGCTAAACGAAAGTTTAGGGCAAAAAAAAAGGGGAATTTGGAAGGATTTTCTGGTGTTAAAAATCGGCTCAGTAACACCCTGAAAACTCTGCCAAATAGCCCCTAGAACCTATCACAGAAGCATGAAAAGAAAGAACCACCAATCTTCACATACAGGGCAAATATATAACAAATTGTAGTAAGTGTACAAACAACACTAAGTTTTATTTGAACCTCGTGCCATTTCATGAAGGGCTTCCCATGCGCATTCCCTATTTTTGCAGACTTAATACGAAAGTGATATGGCCGATTCAAACAAGATTTCTACGTCAACCGCCCCAAAACCAGTGGGTTTGTATCCACACGCAAGAAAAGTTGGTAACCTATTGTTCCTTTCAGGAGTAGGCCCTAGAACTGCAGGCAGCGATGCAAATGATAGCGGAATTCCAGGATTGGAACTGGATCACAACGGGAATTTCAAAGCTTTTGATTTCGAAGCACAGGTCCACAGCGTTTTTGCAAACGTGAAAGCAATTTTAGAGGCGAGCGGTTCTTCTTGGGGGGAATTGGTCGACGTTCAGGTCTTTCTTGTGGACATGAAACGCGACTTTCACACGTTTAATCGGATCTATGCAGCGTACTTTAAAGAGAACCAACCCTGCCGAACAACCATAGAAATCAATAGTTTACCGACACCCATCGCCATTGAACTCAAGTGTATAGCTACTGTAGAATAACCTCATGAGCACATTTCCAGAATACGCGAACCTAGACCTTGCGGGCATCCATAAAGCTGTTTTAGCCAAATGGAAGCAATCGCATTTATTTGAACAGACGCTTGTTGCGCGCAAGGATGCCGAACCTTGGATATTCTTTGAAGGCCCTCCTAGCGCAAACGGTCTCCCGGGCATACACCACGTGATGGGACGCTCTTTAAAAGATGTGTTTTGTCGCTACAAAACGCAAAAAGGCTTCCTCGTAGACCGCAAGGCGGGCTGGGACACGCACGGTTTACCCGTGGAATTAGGTGTTGAGAAAGAATTGGGCATTACTAAAGAAGATATTGGAAAGTCGATCACTATTGAAGAATACAACGATGCGTGCCGCACCGCGGTCATGCGTTATACCGGTATTTGGAAGGACTTGACTGACCAAATGGGCTATTGGGTAGATATGGATAAACCCTATGTTACCTATGAGCCAAAGTACATGGAAAGTGTGTGGTGGCTACTTGCTCAACTCTATAAAAAAGGGTTGATCTACAAGGGATATACCATTCAGCCGTATTCACCGAAAGCGGGCACGGGATTGAGTTCGCACGAGCTGAACCAACCGGGTTGTTACCAGAATGTCAAAGACAATACGGTCGTCGCTCAATTCAAAATGATAAATAACGGGCAAAGTGAAGCGCTCTTTGGTGCTGCCACAGTACACTTCCTTGCCTGGACGACCACACCGTGGACATTGCCGTCAAATACAGCTTTAACCGTAGGGCCTAAAATCGAATACAGCTTAGTTCATACGTTTAACCAATACACCTACGAGCCGGTAAGCATCATTGCGGCCACGCCACTTTTGGGAAAACTCTTTGGCAAAAAGTTCGTAGAAGGAGATATTTCGACCTACGAAGCAGGTGCAAAGAAAATTCCTTACCACATCGAAAAAACCGTTTTAGGAACGGATTTGGTCGGATTGAAATACGAGCAACTATTGCCTTATGCTTTACCAGACGAGCGCCCCGAAGAAGCCTTCCGCGTCATTCCTGGTGATTTTGTAACTACTGAAGATGGAACAGGAATCGTACACACAGCGCCTACTTTCGGTGCGGACGATGCAAAAGTTGCAGCCGATGCCGGCGTACCTCCTTTGTTGGTAAAAGACGAGCAAGGCAATCTAGTTCCGTTGGTAGATTTAAGAGGGAAATTCCGCCCAGAATTGGCCGACCCTATGTTTGGATTCGGTGAAGAATACATCAAAGCGGAATACCTTACCGACGAGGAAAAAGAGGCAGAACTGGCGAAGCAGCAAATGCTGTTGAAACCTATCATTCCTGAATTAAAAGCCTACCTCAGCGTGGATGAGCGCATCGCTCTGAAATTAAAACTAGAGAACAAGGCGTTCAAAATTGAAAAGTACGAACACAGCTATCCACATTGTTGGCGTACGGACAAACCCGTGTTGTATTATCCGCTAGACAGCTGGTTCATTAAGTCGACGGAGAAAAAGGACCAAATGATTGCGTTAAATAAGACGATCAATTGGAAACCGGCTTCGACGGGAACAGGGCGCTTTGGGAATTGGTTGGAAAACCTTAACGATTGGAACCTTAGCCGTTCGCGTTTTTGGGGAATTCCATTACCCATCTGGAGCACAGAAGAAGGCGACGAGCATATTTGTATTGAAAGCGCTGCGGAATTGCACGCTGAAATTGAAAAAGCCGTTACCGCTGGTTTCATGCGCACAAATCCAATGGGCGATTTTGATCCCGCAGATATGAGCGACGAGAACTACGCAAAAATCGATTTGCACCGTCACATCATGGACACCGTTGTTTTGGTGAGTCCTTCAGGTAAAGCCATGAAGCGCGAAAGTGATCTTATTGACGTGTGGTTTGATAGTGGCTCGATGCCGTATGCACAATGGCATTATCCTTTTGAGAATAAAGATAAAGTGGAGGGCGGTGGAGCCTTCCCTGCAAATTTCATCGCAGAAGGGGTTGACCAAACCCGGGGCTGGTTCTTTACCCTACATGCCATTTCATCCATGGTCTTTGAAAGCGTTGCCTTTAAGAATGTCATCTCCAACGGGCTTGTCTTGGACAAGAACGGAATGAAGATGTCTAAGCGTTTGGGCAATGCGGTAGATCCATTCACCACAATGGATGAATATGGTGCAGATGCGTTGCGCTGGTACTTATTGACGAATGCTGCGCCTTGGGACAACCTCCGCTTCGATATGGAAGGCCTGCAGGAAGTACGCAGAAAGTTCTTTGGCACCTTGCACAATACGTATGCATTCTTCGCGCTTTATGCGAATGTGGATAGTTTCCGCTACGAAGAAGCCGAAATTCCACTGAAAGAGCGTCCAGAAATGGACCAATGGATTTTATCAGAACTCCACAGCCTCATTGCAAAAGTGGAAGACGGTATGGAGGCTTTTGAACCGACTCGTGCGTTCCGTCCCATACAAGAATTTACTACGGAGAAACTCTCGAATTGGTACGTTCGTTTAGGCCGTCGCCGTTTCTGGAAAGGGGCTTATGAGTCGGATAAGATTAGTGCCTATCAGACGCTTTGGACCTGTTTGGAAACGTTAAGTAGATTAATGGCGCCGCTGGCACCTTTCTATGCGGACCAATTGTATACTGACCTCTATGCAGGAGTGGCAAAATCAGGAGAAACTAGCGTTCACCTCACCAACTTCCCTACTGTAGACGCACCAACAATTAATGCACCATTAGAGAAGAAAATTAATCTTGCCCGCCAATTAACTTCCATGGTCCTCTCTATTCGTAAGAAGGAGAATATTAAAGTACGGCAGCCGCTTGCTCGCGTTTTGGTACCGGCACTTAATGATGGAGATAAAGACTTGCTCGAAAGCATTCAATCCATCCTGCTCGCAGAGGTGAATGTAAAGGCGCTTGAAGTCATCACCCCGGATGCGGGTGTATTTGTAAAAAAGGTGAAGCCTAATTTTAAAGCGCTAGGCCCAAAGGTGGGACGGCACATGAAGGCCGTGAAGACGTATTTTCAAGCGATGGACCCATCCGCGGTTGATGCCTTTGAAACCCAGGGTTTTGTGGAATTCGAAGATCAAGGCCAAACAGTGCGCGTTGATTTGATTGATGCCGAAGTAGTTACCGAAGACATACCCGGCATGTTGGTTGCTACTGGTGATGGATTGACCGTTGCTCTCGATGCCGCACTCACCGATGAATTGCGGAACGAAGGTTTGGCACGTGAAATGGTGAATCGCCTACAGAATTTGAGAAAATCTAGCGGACTAGAGGTGACCGATAGAATTGAGGTGCGTATTGAAGGATCCGATTCCCTTCGTTTAGGCATTGAACCATTTATGATGTATATTAAAGACGAGGTACTTGCGGATAACGTCACCTTTGGCAGTAATGCAGGTGAAAGCGTTGAAATTGAAGGTGAAAAAATTAATATTTCTATTTTCAAGAAATAGTTTATTTTCGATGCCTCTTAAACCCGAAGGCCTAACATTTTAAACGTAACAAACTATGGCTGAAGAAAATAAAACAAAATACAGTGATGCAGAACTCGCCGAGTTTAAAGCAATCATTGTAAAAAAAATCGAGAAGGCTGAGCAAGATTTAGACCTTCTGCGTGAGCAATTTGCTAACGATAAAAACAACGGCACAGACGACACTTCGCCACAATTCAAATCGTTTGAGGAAGGTTCTTCTGTAATGAGTAATGAGCGCAATTCACAGCTCGCTACGCGTCAAGAAAAATTCATTCGCGACTTAAAAAACGCGTTGGTTCGTATCGAAAATAAAACCTACGGCATTTGTCGTGTTACGGGTAAGCTGATAGATGCAGAACGACTAAAGTTGGTTCCGCATGCCACCCTAAGCATGGAAGCGAAACTTAACCAGCGTTGAGAAAAGCATTACTCATAGTCTTAGGGGTGCTCTTTGTTGATCAAGCGACCAAATTGTGGGTGAAGTCCACCATGTACTTGGGGCAAAGTCACGAAATCACCTCCTGGTTTTACATTCATTTTACAGAAAATCCAGGCATGGCCTTTGGGCTTGAATGGGGCGGTGTTGCTGGAAAACTAGCACTGACTATTTTCAGAATTATCGCCATAGGTGGAATCATTTGGTGGTTGCGAAATACCATTAAAAGTGGCGCGACAAATGTGGCGACTTGGGGCATCAGCCTCATCCTTGCTGGCGCCATAGGCAACGTATTAGACTCTCTTTATTATGGTGCGATCTTCTCCGATTCTCTAGGAAAAGTAGCTACATTTCTTCCGGAATCCGGCGGGTATGCTCCAATACTTCAGGGTCGTGTTGTAGATATGCTATACTTCCCCTTGTATGCCGGTGAACTGCCGCAATGGTTCCCTATCTGGGGCGGCCAATTCTTCACTTTTTTCCGTCCCATCTTCAACATCGCAGATGTCTCTATTTCCACCGGGGTGGGATTGCTATTTGTTTTCCAACGCAGCGTTTTTAAGTAAGGATGCAAACAACAGAGGTACACTTCGGTGGCTCACTCCTTCGCTTGAACAGCGACGGTTCTGCATTTTTACCTGAACACAATACCTTACTTATTGCAGATGTACATCTGGGGAAATCCGGCGTGTTTAGAAAAGCTGGAATTGCCACTCCTCAAGGGCTACATGAACAAAACTTGAAGCAATTGGCCCGTGCCTTTGAAGCGCATCCACAAGCTACGGTAGTATTCTTAGGCGACGTTTTTCACGGCCTTCAAAACAAAGAAACCCAATCGCTGAAAACCCTCTTAGATGCCTACGACGGCCATACTTTCATTCTGGTCAAAGGCAACCACGATTTTGACTTGCCCGAATGGCAACAACTCGCCATAGTACCGGAATGGACCTTAGGAAAACTACATTTCTTGCACGAGCCTCCGGGAGCTAACTTTGATACCAATACGCCATTCTCACAAACCACGGCACAACGCGACTTTCCAGCACTCGCACAAGAGGTTTTTCTCATTTGCGGCCACCTACACCCCGGCGTTGCTCTGCGCGGAAAAGGTCGTTCGCGCGTGCGCATTAAGGCGTTCTATTTGAACGACTGGATCTGTGTTTTACCTGCTTTTGGAACCTTTACAGGACAGCACGCGCTCAAAGTAGCCGGAACGTATTACGGGATTGTTGATGATACATTATTGAAATTGAGCGAATAGTCTAATGACGCTCGATTTTAACCCTCTTTTAACGGCTGTATTTAGCAGCTTTTTATTCTTTTGAACCGCATTAAAAAACACAACCTATGGAAGGTGCACCAGATATTGTCGCATTAAACGAAGAAATTAAAAATGAGAGCGCGATTATCGATCTCATTCAAAGTGAATTACGCAAGGTCATTGTAGGACAGAACGGCATGGTAGAAGGCCTATTGATTGGGCTGCTCGCCAACGGACACATCCTTCTTGAAGGGGTACCTGGACTTGCAAAAACGCTTGCCATAAATAGTTTGAGTAAAACCTTGGGCGGAAGTTTTTCTAGAGTGCAGTTTACGCCCGATTTGTTGCCGTCGGATGTCATAGGCACGCAGATTTACAACATGAAAGAACACGCGTTCGACACCAAACAGGGACCCATCTTTAGCAATTTCGTCTTGGCGGATGAAATTAATCGGGCGCCGGCAAAGGTTCAAAGTGCGCTGCTCGAAGCGATGCAAGAACGCCAGGTGACCATCGGAGAAGAAAGTTACCCGCTGCCAAAGCCGTTCCTGGTTATGGCTACGCAAAATCCGGTGGAGCAAGAAGGAACCTATCCACTTCCTGAAGCACAAATGGACCGATTCCTTTTGAAAGTGACGTTGGGCTACCCCACTAAAGAGGATGAGCTCGACATTATGCGCAAGCAAATGAGCGGTGCCATGGAAAAGCTCAGTGCCGTTGTTAGTTTAGAGCAAATCGTTCGGGCACGAGGTTTTATTGAGCGCATTTACATGGACGAAAAAATAGAAAACTACATTCTCGATATCGTTTTCGCCACTCGCGAACCTCAAAATTATCAACTAGGCGCCTTGCGCAACAAGATCAGCTTTGGTGCTTCACCGCGCGGCTCTATCGCATTGGCAAAAGCAGCTAAATGTCACGCCTTCTTGCGTCACAGGGGCTTTGTGACGCCGGATGATGTACGTGCAGTTGCGCCTGCGGTGTTACGCCATAGAATTGGCCTTACTTATGAGGCGGAAGCGGAAGAATTGAGCACAGAGAACATCGTTACTGAAATTCTAAACACCTTAATGGTACCGTAAAACGTGGATGCTGTAGCACTCTTGCAGAAAGTTCGGCGTATTGAAATCAAGACACGCCGTTTGAGCGACCAGCTCTTTTCTGGCGAATACCAAAGTTCATTTAAGGGACGCGGTATGAGCTTCGCAGAAGTGCGTCCGTACCAAAGTGGCGACGACGTACGCAGCATTGATTGGAACGTTACTGCTCGCAAACGGAGTCCGTACATCAAAGTCTTTGAAGAGGAACGCGAATTGACGCTCTTCTTGGTGATTGACATCAGTGGTTCAACCAATTTCGGTACGGACGAGCGCTCCAAACGCGACATGATTACTGAAATCGCTGCGACTTTGGCCTTTAGTGCGATGGGCAACAACGATAAAATTGGACTCATTTTATTCAGTGGAAAAGTTGAGAAAGTCATCCCGCCTAAAAAAGGGAAGCTCCACGTTATGCGCATCATCAAAAGCATTCTTGAAACAGAAGCTACTGCGGCAGGCACAGATGTAGAAATGGCTTTGGCGCATTTGCTAAAGGTGCAAAAACGACACAGTATTGTGTTTGTGTTGAGTGATTACCTCGACAGTGCACCGGACCGCAACTTTAAAATCGCAGCGAAGCGTTTTGATTTGTGTGCCGTGAATACCTATAACCATAAAGAAGTGGCATTACCTAAAATTGGTCTCGTACCCTTAGCCGATTCTGAAACTGGCGCGGTACAATGGGTTCGTTCAGACGGGCATAAATTCCGGGAGGCACTTGCTCAAAGACACGAACAATACAACCAATTCCTTAAAAATTTCTCGCGTAGCGCAGGAGCCGGTTACATCTCGCTGGACGATCGTCAAGATTTCGTTCCGCCATTGCTTCAATTCTTAAAGAACAAAGCGCGATGAGACAACCGTTGCTAATACTTCTCAGTTTCCTTTGTTTGAGTAATGCATTCGCGCAAGAAAACGTAAAGTCCGATCCCACCATACTGAATGCACGATTGGATACCAACGCACAAATCGTGGGCGGTTTAATCGTACAAAAAGTAGAATGGCCCGCTGAAAATGGCTGGGAACTTTTGCCTCCGGACAGCACCAGTGCTTTTCTATTGGTTTCGACAACGTTCGACTCCACGGATTTTGTCCGCACGGCAACCCTGACCTACCTCCTTGTGGATACGGGCGCATTGGTGCTACCGGCGCTTTCCGCTGTAAGTCCTAATGGCGTCTATACGGTTCCTCCCGATACAGTGCAAGCTCGATTCTTACCCCAAGAAGAAGGCCTAGAAAAGGAAGCGGCACGTCCATTAGCGGCAGTCCCCTTTAATTTTGTTTGGTGGCTCGAAGCGTATTGGTACTGGATCGCGGCGGGTGTTGCACTTTTATTGATCGGTTACCTTGTTTGGCGCTATGCTAAAAAACCTCAAGAGCAGCCAGTGGCGGCGCCGGAACCGGAACGAGATTATTACCAAGAGGCGATGCAGGCTATCAAAGCCCTTCGCGCTGATGCCTTGTGGGAACGTGATATGAAAGGATTTTATGTGGCATTAGGCGACGTCGTCCGCACTTATTTAACCCACCGTACAGGCCTGCCTTTGGCGGAGCAAACGACTTCGGAAAGCGTGCTTATGCTCGATCAAAAATGGACTGCGTCGCAGATTGAATCCTACCAGTTCATCTTAACAAGAGCGGACTATGTGAAATTCGCGAAGGGAAGCTGGGACGTTGCGGTACACCGCGATTGTCTAGACAAAGCAACCGCGCTCATTATGGATTTTAAACCAGTGCAAGATGTTTAATTGGGATTTTGCACAACCGCTATGGCTCTTGGGTCTGCTTGTCCTCCCGCTGGGTTGGATAGGACTCTACCTCAGGCGCAGAAGCCGCTTCAATGCCTACACCTTCAGCTCTAACCAGCAGCTGCCGGCCAGTTCTCTGGGCACCGTTCGCGCAGCAAGCAGCGGACTCAGTTGGTTGGCATTGGCCTTTGTTTTCACCGCATTAGCACGCCCACAAAGCAGTCAAATGTTTCAGCAGCCTAGCCAAAACCTGGGAATTGACCTAATGATGGCGCTGGATATAAGTACCTCCATGCTGGCACGCGATCTTAAGCCCAATCGTTTAGAGGCCCTTAAAACGGTTGCGACAGATTTTGTAGCGCAACGTACTATGGACCGCCTTGGTCTTGTCATTTATGCAGGAGAAGCGTACAGCCCTGTACCATTAACAACGGATCAAAGTTTGCTCAGCCAACAAATAAGCACTCTTCATCATGAAATGCTTGAAGGAGGTACAGCTATTGGTATGGGATTAAGTACCGCAGTGAACCGATTGGTGGAGAGCACCGCAAAGAGCAAAGTCATTATCCTACTCACCGATGGTGAGAACAACGGCGGATTGGTAGATCCGGTGCAAGCCGCTGAATTAGCCGCCAGTCTAAACATCAAAGTCTACACCATAGGGCTGGGAACCAATGGAATGGCCTCAACACCTGTCATGAAAGACCCGCGAGGGAATTTAATTTACCAACCCAGACCCGTAACTATTGACGAGGACTTACTCAAGCGTATTGCTGATATCACTGGAGGACAATACTTCCGTGCCACCGATAACGAGCGCTTGGCGCAGATTTACAACAGTATTGATCAGTTGGAAAAAAGCGAGATTGAAGGCTTTGAATTTTACCGCTACACCGAACACTTCTCCATATTTCTCTATTTGGCCTTAGCCTGTATTGCGCTTGAGTTATTGTTGAATTTTGTGCTTTTAAAAACCGCCTTCTAATGGAGTTTAAATGGCAACATACTGAATGGCTCTATGCCGCACCGCTCCTGCTTCTAGTGGTGATAATTTCAGCCGTATTCTTCCAGCGCTGGCGTCACAAAGTCTGGCGCATATTAGGTTTAAGTGACCGTTCACAACACGCTTCAGCAGCTTTGAGTAAAGCGCGTTTTTATACCCGTTATACCTTCTTGGCAGTGGCAGTGGCCTTCCTATGCATCAGTTTGGCGAACCTGCAAATGAGCGGACAGACGACGCAAGTAAAGCGCCAAGGTGCCGATGTAGTATTTGCGCTCGATGTTAGCCGCTCCATGCTCGCAGAAGACCTTACGCCTTCGCGTTTAGAAAAAGCCAAGCTCCTTATTTCCAGAACTGTGGACCAATTAGGCGGCGACCGCGTGGGCATCATCGCCTATGCCGGCAGCGCCTACCCCGCCCTTCCTATTACTACGGATTATGCCGCCGCGAAAATGGCCTTACGTGCCGCAAGTCCAGATGCCGTGCCGTCGCAAGGAACGAACCTCGCAGCCGCATTAGCGTATGCCACCGATTATTTCAATCCCGCCTCTCCTGCCGGACGGTTCGTTATCGTACTTACGGACGGAGAAGATCATGAAGATTTGACCGCGGGCAGTGCGGACCCCGCACTGCCTGTTCAAACCATGCTCGTTGCCCTCGGCACCACCTCTGGTGGCCCCATCCCCATAAGCCGCACTTCCCGCGGCACAACTTTCAAGAAGGATAAAAACGGGGAGGTCGTCATCACCAAACGCGATATAGAAAAACTCAGCAGTATTGGAAGTTCGTTGGATGCAACAGTCATAGATGGAAACAATACTGAATCAACTTTAAAGGCCATCCAGGATTTTATTGCGGGTGGAGATAAGGCTGATATCAATGAGGAGGTCGCATTAAATTACGAGAGCCAATTCCAATGGTTCCTGTTCCCTGCGCTATTCTTTCTAGCACTCTATCTTTTGCTACCCGCGCACACGGGAAGGCGCGTGAAAGCAAGCTTGTTGGTTGTTTTCGTTCTGGTATATAGTCCCGCAATGCATGCACAGGAGGCAGATAGCTTGGTGGTGGGAAATACAGAAGATTGGACTAAACACGATTACGGGAAGCGTATACGAGAGGGAAATGAGAAATTTGAAGGAGGTGATCTCAGTGGTGCTGCGCAAGCCTTTGCAGAAGCCGCTACCGCTGAACCAGATGCCTTCGAGCCATTGTACAATTTAGGCAGTACTTTAATGGCGGCAGGCGAAGCAGAGCAGGCGGCAAGTGTATTGTTAAAATCGGCCCAAAATACCGAAGACCCTGGGACGAAAAGTAATGCGTTGTACAATGCTGGTAACGCCTTCATGGCTGCTGAAAAATACCAAGAAGCTGTGGGTGCCTATGCAGAAAGCTTGCGTAAAAATCCATTGCAAAACGATGCAATGTATAACCTCAATCGCGCTTTGGAAAAACTAAAACAACAGCAACAGCAGCAGGAAAACCAGGAGGAGCAGGAGGAGGAGCAAGACCAGGAACAAGAAGAGAAAGAGGATAAAGAAGATCCTAAAAACGATCAAGACCAAAAGCAGGAAGAGAACCCTGAGGACGACGAAAGTAAGAAGGACGAACCACAAGACGACCAACAAGGCGAGAGCGATCAGGGTGACCCGCAAGACGAGCAACAAAACGACCAAGGCGAACCGAAGGATGAAGACGGTGGTAGTGAAAAAAATGAGCCGAAAGAGGGTGGTGAAGCTAAGGCTAAGATGACCCCAGAGCAGATCAAAGGTTTGCTGGAAGCGGTACAACGTGCGGAAGAGAAAACGGCAGAAAAAATGACCGCTAAAAAAGCGAAAGGAAAGAAAAAGAGTGGAGAAAAAGATTGGTAAATACCATTGGCTTTGGGCCTTTATATTTCTGGCAACGAGCCTCGTCGCCCAAGAAGTACAGCTGACCGCGCGGAGTTCTAGGACTTCGGTCGGCCTGGACGAACCGTTTCGGGTTACCTTCAGTTGCAACGCACGTGGCGGCGACCTCATTCCACCCAGTTTTGAGCACTTTATTGTGGTCAGCGGCCCGTACAGTTCGCAACAGACACAAATCATCAATGGGTCAATGAGTTTCTCACGGGAGCTTACCTACCAGTTGGTTGCACAAGAAGAAGGAACCTTTACCATTGACCCGGCCACGCTCAAAATAAAAGGCAAGGAATTTCAGAGCAATAGGTTAACTATTGAGGTTAAGGCAGGTGTGAGAAAGGAACGCTCACAATCGGTCCCAAAATCCGCAGGCTTTGAAGTTGAAATATTGAGTTCAAAAAAGGCCGTCTATGTTGGTGAACCCATCGTTTTATTGTTTTCCGCTACACTCTTTGAGCAGGTCCGGGATTTAAATATGCTTCAAGCGCCCAATTTTGAAAACGTATTGCAACAACAATTAGAGTTTGAACAGCAGTCTAGAAGAGAACGCATAGGAGGTAAAATTGCAACTGTTTTAGACTTTGACAAACGATTAATCATACCCAACAAACCAGGAACATTAGGCGGTCAAGAGCTCAAGATCACGGGCACCGTTCAGAAGCCAACCGGCCAACGTGATTTCTTTAATATGCCGCTTATGCGCTGGGAACAAGAAGTTGCCACCGCCAAAATTCCAGCAGTAAAAATCAAACCACTTCCTACCCCACAACCCAGCGGATTTTCGGGGGCTGTGGGTGAATTGAAATTGGTTCGTGAAGTAAGCCGGACTTCGGTCAACGGAGACGAATCCATTACGCTAAAACTGCGCATTGAGGGCGCAGGGAATTTCAATACAATCAGTGTCCCTGAGTTGATTCCGCCGCAGGGCTTCGACCTTTATGATCCAAAATTCAATGAAAAGATTCGCTACAGCGAACGGGGAGTTCGTGGGTTTAAGGAATTTGAATATTTGTTGGTGCCTCAGTTTAAAGGTCAATTCATCCTGCCTCAGATGGAATGGACCTTTTTTAACACGAAAAAAGAGGCTTACGAAACCATTACGCTCGAAGAAACCACCCTTACCGTAACTGGCGATGCGTTAGTAGAGGCCGAGCCTAACAATGACGGTGCCTCGCCAAAAATTCAACGGGAAGTCAATACTATAGATAACGACATCCGGTACCTACAAGAAGTGGATGAGAGCAATACAGAACACGGGAAATCACTGCTTTGGATTTGGGTGTTACTGGGCGGTGTAGCTTTGGGATGGTTGCTTCAGCTCGTTTCTATAAAGTCAAGGAGCGCATCTCCAGAAGCGATGCATGCTGCGATGAAAAAAGCAATCAATACGGCATGGAAAACGAACGACCCCGAGGCGGTCGGTAAAATGTTAAACGCCCTCGAAGAAGCGCTGGTCCGCAAAGGAATTGCCAAAGAAAACATCAGTTTGACCGTTTTAAACGAAGCCTTTGGTACTGCCTCAGGCGGTAGGATAAATGCACTAGTTGAACAGTTACAATTGGCACTTTATGCGCCGAACACGATGGTCTCGAATGACGAATGGTTGAACGAATTTAATGCACTATGGGAGCAACTGTAAACACGTTAAGTGATAGTGCCAGCACATTGTATGCCGACGGCCAATTTGAGTCGGCACGCACACTTTTTGAATCCTTAGCCGAACAAGGTCATTCCGACCCGGCATTGTACTACAACATAGGGAATTGCTACACAAGACTTGGTGAGTTCGGAGAGGCACGATTGTGGTTTGAACGGTCTCTTTTGTTTGAACCTGGAAATGAGGAAACCATTCATAACCTTCAATGGCTCAACACGCGACTTACCGATGCCTTACCCGCACCGAACGATCCATTGCTTCACTGGATTGGATCACAATTCAGAGAAGTTCTTGCACCTGAACATTGGGGCTTGCTTGCTGGACTTTTCTTAATAGCCGCTCTGCTCCTGCTCGTGCTCCGGAAGTTTAAAACTCCGGCATGGAGTTGGCGTGCGCCACTTGCCCTAAGCAGCATAGGGCTGGTGCTCGTACTCACCGCACAAACCAGCATGCCCCAGAGCGATAAGGTTATTGTGGTCAGCAATAACAGTTACGGCTACAGTGCACCCGATGCCAATGGCACAAGGATTTTACTGTTGAGCGAAGGAAGCGCCGGCCGCCTAGTGCGGGCGACAGAGGATTGGTTTTATATAGGCCTCAGTGACGGTCGTCAAGCGTGGTTTTCATCCGATCAGTGGGACCGCGTATTTCCAATCAACGCGCACTAAATAAGTTTAGGCAACCAGCTGCGCTGAGGCTTAGTAAGTCCCATGATTTCTCTGTAAGAATTAGGAAAAGCACGTACCACTTGTTTGGATTCGTCCCACTGCACGTGGGAACGATCACCAGCTGCATAAACAGCAAAAAGGTGTTTCACTCTTTTGTAAATGACCTCCCCTTGTTCTTCAGTACAATACTGAAATCCAGGTAATTTTTGAAGGTTTTTAGCGGCAAGTGCTTCTGTAAAGGTGCACTGCTCGTCTAAAGGCTCCCTCCAAAATGGAAAATAGAAGGGGTACCCGTGCAACAGGTTGTTGAAGATTTTTTCTTCCATGATAAGGTAACTAGATTGGTTTGGACTAGTAAGTTACCTTTTTTGCCTTTGATAATCAAACGGTTACTAAGAAAGTACCAATCAACACAGACTACTCAAGTTTTAGCCGTCAAGAGCGATATTTAGCGCCCCATTTACTAAAACACCACTACTATTCTTGGTGGTGATTGAATCCCTGCGCCTTCAAAGCAATGACTTTATCGTCGCGAGTGATAAGATTTGCGCCCGTTCCTTCCTTGACAAAACCAACTACAGTAAGATTCGGGTTTGTCTTAACCTTATCGTGATCTTCGATTGGCACTGTAAAGAGCAATTCATAATCTTCACCGCCGTTCAATGCTACTGTTGTGGTATTCAAATTAAACTCTTCACAAAGTGCGTAGATGGAAGGATCGATTGGAATTTTACTCTCGTAAAGGTTGTATTGCATCGCACTTGCGTTGGCCAAATGGATGGTTTCCGAACTGAGTCCATCGGAAATATCAATCATTGAGGTCGGCTGAATGTCCAATGCTTTCAGGATTTCAATGATGTCTTTGCGCGCTTCAGGTTTTAATTGGCGTTCCAAAATATATTCGTGTCCACCCAATTCCGGCTGCATATCAGGATTCTCTAAGTAGACCTGCTTCTCGCGTTCTAAAATTTGAAGTCCCATGTAGGCACCTCCTAAATCACCGCTTACAACGATGAGGTCGTTATTTTTTGCGCCGCTGCGTTTCGCAACTCGGTCCTTTTCGACCCGACCCACTGCCGTTACCGAAATCATCAATCCCGATTGCGATGCCGTAGTATCACCACCGACTAAATCCACATTGTACCGTTCACAAGCCAAATGAATACCCTCGTAAATTTCTTCCAACGCTTCAACAGGAAATCGGTTTGAAACAGCCAAACCAACAGTGATGTGTTCCGGCGTTCCATTCATCGCGTAAATGTCGCTGAGATTGACAATCACACTTTTATAGCCCAAATGTTTTAACGGCATGTAGCTCAAATCAAAGTGAACTCCTTCCACGAGAAGATCGGTAGAAACCGCCTGGTAGTGCGTACCTACGTCTATAAGTGCGGCATCATCACCCACTCCTAATGCGGTATGGGCGTGTTTCAATTTAGTGGCTTGCGTTAAATGACCTATGAGGCCAAACTCGCCCAAATCACTGATGGGCGTACGCTGTGGGTTTTTTTCATCGAACATGTAGCAAAGTTATTGTGTTCATTGGTGAGAACACAAGAAAAAAGCCGCGTATTACGTAACTTTGTCGCGCATCTTTAGAATGTTTCTAAATAATATGGTAAAAGTATCAAATACTGCAAAGTCAAAACTTGCTGCTTTAATGCAGGAGGAAGGCAAGCAATTGGACAAGACCTACATCAGTGTAGGCGTGGAAAGTGGCGGTTGTTCCGGGCTCTCCTATAAAATGGATTTTACCCCAGAAATGCCGGAAAATGCAGAACTCTATGAGGATAACGGCGTCAAAGTTGTGGTAGAGAAAAAGTCACTCCTTTACCTTATTGGCACCACTTTGGAATACAGTGGCGGCCTCAATGGAAAAGGATTCAGTTTTAATAACCCTAATGCGACACGCACCTGCGGGTGTGGAGAAAGCTTCGCCGTTTAACCCCCTATTATGAGCGACGAAATCCTAGATGAAATCACCGCAACCGACTATAAGTACGGGTTCACCACAGATATCGAGAGCGATACGGTGCCTCCTGGACTCAATGAGGATGTGATACGATTGATCAGTGAGAAGAAAAACGAACCCCAATGGATGTTGGATTGGCGTTTAGACGCCTACAAAACTTGGTTGGAGATGGAAGAGCCGGAATGGTCGAATGTCACCTACACCAAGCCAGATTTCCAGGCCGTTTCATATTACAGTGCACCAAAGCAGAAAAAGGAATTGGGCAGCCTCGATGAGGTAGATCCAGAATTGTTACGCACGTTTGAACGTTTAGGAATAAGCCTAGACGAGCAAAAACTTCTATCAGGCGTTGCCATGGATGTGGTTGTAGATTCTGTTTCTGTAGCCACCACTTTTAAGAAAACTCTCGGTGAAAAAGGTATTATTTTCTGTTCCATGAGTGAAGCCATTCAGGAACATCCGGAACTAGTACGCAAGCATTTAGGGACAGTAGTGCCAAAGCGCGACAACTTCTATGCTGCCTTGAACAGTGCCGTATTTACAGACGGGTCGTTCTGTTACATTCCGAAAGGAGTGCGTTGCCCTATGGAATTGAGCACTTATTTCCGCATTAATGAGGCAAATACCGGGCAGTTTGAGCGCACACTCGTTATTGCAGATGAGGGTTCGTACGTAAGTTATTTAGAAGGCTGTACTGCGCCTTCACGAGATGAGAACCAATTGCACGCGGCAGTGGTCGAGCTCGTTGCGATGGACGATGCTGAAATCAAATACAGTACCGTTCAAAACTGGTATCCTGGCGATGCGGAAGGAAAAGGCGGTGTCTTCAACTTCGTTACAAAGCGGGGTATTTGCGAGCGCAATGCGAAAATCAGCTGGACGCAAGTAGAAACGGGCTCTGCAGTTACTTGGAAATACCCTTCGTGTATTTTGAAAGGCGACAACAGTATTGGTGAGTTCTACAGTGTAGCTGTGACCAACAAATACCAGCAAGCGGATACCGGAACGAAGATGATTCATTTGGGCAAAAACACAAAGAGTACCATCATATCGAAGGGAATTAGCGCGGGTAAAAGCCACAACAGCTACCGCGGACTCGTTCGCGTCGGTGCTCGTGCCGAAAACGCCAGAAACTTCAGCCAATGTGATTCCCTATTGATGGGCGATCAATGTGGCGCGCATACCTTCCCGTATATCGAAGCACAACATCCAACGGCTCAAATTGAGCATGAGGCGACCACTTCGAAGATTGGTGAAGATCAGATATTCTATTGCAACCAGCGTGGAATTGGCACTGAAGAGGCTATTGCGCTCATCGTGAATGGCTATTGTAAAGATGTATTGAACCAGCTTCCAATGGAATTTGCCGTTGAAGCACAAAAACTATTGGAGATCTCACTTGAAGGCTCCGTAGGATAAATCATGATTAAAATTAACAACCTCCAAGCCCGCGTAGAAGACAAAGAAATTCTCAAGGGCATCAACTTAGAAATTAACCCTGGTGAGATCCATGCCATTATGGGTCCCAACGGCTCAGGTAAATCAACGCTCTCCAGCGTTATCGCGGGTCGCGAAGATTACGAGGTAACCGGCGGGAGTATTGACTTTGAGGGTGAAGACCTTCTGGATTTAGATCCCGAAGAGCGTGCACACAAAGGTATTTTCTTGAGTTTCCAGTATCCGGTAGAAATCCCCGGGGTAAGTGTAAGCAACTTCATTAAAACTGCCATCAATGAAAGCCGCAAAGGACGCGGTGAAGAGCCCATGGAGGCGCGTGAGATGCTCGCTAAAATGCGCGAGAAAACCGCCCTTTTGGAGATGGACAAAAGCTACCTCAGCCGCAGTTTGAACGAAGGTTTTTCCGGGGGTGAGAAAAAGCGCAATGAAATTTTCCAGATGGCAATGTTGGAGCCAAAATTGGCCATCCTCGATGAGACTGATTCTGGTCTTGATATCGACGCTTTGCGCATTGTCGCCGGTGGTGTAAACAAACTTCGCACTGCAGATAATGCGGTCGTAGTCATCACGCACTACCAACGTCTCTTGGATTACATAAAGCCTGACTTCGTGCATGTCTTGTACAACGGTAGAATTGTAAAAAGCGGTGGCCCAGAATTGGCCCACGAATTAGAAGAGAAAGGTTACGACTGGATCAAGGCAGAAAACGCATGACAGATTTAGCACAAGATTTACTCTCATCATTTGTTGTAGCAGAACCTCAGCTCAACGGCAGCCGCAATCTTGGCGTAGTCAACCTGCGCAAAGAAGCACTGGATAGATTCGAAGCACAAGGCTTTCCCACAACCAGAGATGAAGAGTGGAAATACACCAACCTCAAACCGGTTCTGAAGCAAGATTACCGCATCCTCCTTAAGGGCGACGACGCGGTATCGTTTGCCGATATCAAATCCTACCTGCTGAGCGATTTAGACACCTACAAACTGGTCTTCATTAATGGAAAGTATAGCGCTTGGCTTAGTGATTCCACACATCAGAGTTTCGACATCTGCACCTTTGCCGCCGCGCTGAACAAATACCCAGATATAATCGCTGAGTACCTAGGGAAAGCTGCTCCAAAAGGTGAAACCTTTGTAGATCTTAACACGGCATTTGCCGATGATGGTGCCTACGTTCGCGTGAAAGCAAACCAAACGGTAGATAAACCTATTGAAATACTTTACCTCACCACCAACGAAAATGGCCCGGCCTTTTCACAAGTGCGCAACCTTATCATAGCAGAGCAAAATGCGGAGGTACAGTTGGTAGAACGCCACCAGAACATCGGAGAACAGCCCAGCTTCACAAATTTTGTGAGTGAGGTTTTCGCCGCCCGTGATGCTCGTGTGAGCTATTACAAAGTGCAGAACGATGCAGAACAAGCTACGTTGGTGGACAATACCCATGTGGTGCAGAAAGAAAAAAGCAACGTCCATGTAGGAACGTATACGTTCGGCGGAAAATTGGTCCGCAATAACCTGCACTTTTATTCCGGTGGAGAACATGCAGAGAGCCACATGGATGCCATAACCATTATTGGCGACGGGCAGACGGTAGACCACCATACACTTGTGGATCATCAGGAACCCAATTGCTACAGTCGTGAGTTGTACAAAGGCATCTACCTTGGAAAGAGCCACGGTATTTTCAATGGCAAAGTCATGGTGCGTCAGAAAGCGCAAAAAACGAACGCATTCCAGCAAAACGATAACATTTTACTAAGCGATAAAGCGAAAGTGGATACAAAGCCGCAATTAGAGATTTTTGCAGACGACGTGCGTTGCTCGCACGGTTGTACTGTGGGCCAATTGGACCGCAATGCGCTTTTTTACCTACGAACAAGAGGCATCCCAAAACGCGAAGCAGAAGGTTTAATGACCTATGCTTTCGCTGCAGACGCTTTGGAATATGTGAAAATACCGCAACTCGAAAAGCGATTGAACCGTGTCATTGCTGAAAAATTAGGCATCAATCTAGAATTTACGCTGTAATGAGCTACGACGTCCAAGCGATACGCCAGCAATTCCCCATACTGCACCAGCAGGTGCATGGAAGGCCGCTTGTATATCTGGACAATGCTGCTACAGCACAAAAGCCGCTTGCGGTAATTGAAGCCATCACGAACTTCTATACGAAGGACAATGCCAACGTACACCGTGGTGTACATACGCTAAGTCAACGCTCGACGGATGCTATGGAAGCCGTAAGGGCAGCGGTTTGCGCACACATTAATGCACGAGAAGTCGGCGAAATTATTTTCACAAGAGGCATCACGGACAGCATCAATACAGTGGCCTTCGGAATGGGTGCGCTAATTCAGCCACACCAAAATGTAGTGATTACGGCATTGGAGCACCACAGCAATATTGTTCCTTGGCAGATGCTTTGCGAACGTTCAGGTGCGGCATTGCGCTACATACCGATGAACGATAAAGGCGAATTGAACCTCTCCACACTGGATGCATTAGTGGATGAAAACACCGCCATCGTAGCATTCAATCACATTTCAAATGCACTGGGCACCATTAACCCTGTGAAATTAATTTTGGAGCGTGCGAAAGCAGTGGGTGCTTGGACCCTAGTCGATGGCGCTCAAAGTGGTCCACATGCGAAAGTGGATGTTCAAGATTGGGACGTAGATTTCTTTACTCTGTCTTCACACAAAATGTATGGGCCCACCGGCTTGGGCGTATTGTATGGAAAACGGGAACGATTAGAGGCGCTCCCGCCGTACCAAGGTGGAGGTGAAATGATCGCCACGGTAACCATGGAAAAAAGCACTTATGCGGATATTCCTCATAAATTTGAGGCCGGTACCCCACATATCGAAGGGATCATTGGTTTCGGCGCCGCGTTAAGCTATATTAATTCCGTCGGTATCGAAGCCATTGCAGCACATGAAGCTGCACTACTGGACTACGCAACAAAAACCCTAAGTACGATCGATGGATTCCGTATTATAGGAACCGCAACAAAGAAGGCGAGTGTGATCAGTTTTTTAGTCGACGGAACGCATCCTTATGATTTAGGCGTATTGCTTGATCAACAAGGGATTGCGGTGCGCACCGGGCAGCATTGTACCCAACCCATTATGGACCAATTCTGCATCGCGGGAACCGCTCGCGCAAGCTTTGCGATGTACAACACCTTCGAAGAAATAGATTTATTCAAGGCCGCACTTGAACGCGCCGTAACCATGCTACGCTAAGTACTATGCCTACTATTGCTGAAAAACAAGCCGTCCTTATTGATGAATTCACATTCTTCGACGAATGGATGGATAAATACAACCACATCATTGAAATGGGGAAAGCACTTCCTGTTTTGGATGAATTGGATAAAAAAGACGATCTTTTAGTGCAAGGTTGTCAAAGCAAAGTGTGGCTAAAAGCTGAAAAACAAGGCGATTGTGTACGCTTTTGGGCGGATGCAGATGCCATCATTGCAAAGGGTATCGTTGCGATGTTGATCGACGTGTTTGACAATCAACCGGCAAAGGAGGTTGCGGCCGCTGATCTCGGCTTCTTGGAAGAAATTGGACTGAAAGACCACCTAAGCCCGACAAGAGCGAACGGATTAATGAGCATGATAAAACAAATGAAATTCTATGCGTTGGCCTTTGGCGGCGCGAACTAAGACTATGAGTGAAGAATTAAGCCATCGAGAAATGCAAACCATTGGCGAGGAAGTCGTTGGCGTATTGTGTTCCATTTTCGATCCTGAAATCCCTGTAGATATTTACCAATTAGGTTTGATCTATGACGTTAAGGTAAGTACTGAGCGCGACGTCCATATTCTAATGACACTGACTTCACCAAACTGTCCAGTTGCTGAAAGTATGCCACAGGAAGTAAAAGAGAAATCTAGAGCATTGGATAGCGTGCGTGAAGTGGAAGTAGAAATCACCTTTGATCCACCTTGGGATAAGAGTATGATGAGTGAAGAAGCCAAACTTGAATTAGGCATTCTTTAATTCGCTAAGATTAGTTCTTAAGATTTTCCTAAAAGACGAACCAAACCGTCACAAAATCGTTAATGTCTTCGTTAATTAGCTGCTCGTTCCTCAAAGAATTGAGTGATTTTTTGTGATTTGAAAACACCCGCCAGAATGAAGATTGGAATTGACGCCATCGCCTATTATGTCCCCCAACAGTATTTGCCTATAGAAGCTCTTGCTGAGGCGCGCAACATAGAATACGCTAAACTCAATAAAGGTCTAGGTTTGACTTCGATGTCGTTCCCTGATGTCGATGAAGATGCTGCTACGATGGGAGCTAATGCGGTACTCAATCTATTCACTTCAGAAGAATTGGACCCAGGAACCGTTGGGCGTCTTTACCTCGGCACGGAAAGTGCTCTTGATAGCGCCAAACCTACGGCAACGTATATCTTAGATTTAGTCGAACAACAACTCGCCAGTTCGCACGGCGCTAATTGCTTACGCAACGTCGATGCAGTGGACATGACCTTTGCTTGCATCGGTGCAGTGGATGCCCTAGAAAACGCTTGTCTTTTCGTGGGCCAGAATCCGGAGAAAAAAGCCATCATTGTTGCTTCAGACCTCGCCAAATATAACCTAGGCTCCACAGGTGAATACACGCAAGGTGCAGGTGCTGTTGCGCTCGTAGTTTCCATTGCTCCTTCGATCATCTCCTTAGGAAGTGACATAGGTGTGGCCACGAAAGGAGAACGCGACTTTTTCAAACCGCGCAGAACACATACCAAAGCAGCGCTGCTGGTAGAAGCTGCCGCTCTTTTAGGCCAGGAACTAACCATAGAGGATGCCGAAGCAAAGGTTACCACAGCTTCAGGTTTTTGGGGCGGAAATAGAATGCTACGCAGCTATGTAGAAGAGCCTGTTTTTGACGGACAATACAGCAATTTCGCCTATGTAAGTCGCATCAGTGAGGCATTGGAAAATTTTGGAACGAAGATTAAAATTAATCCCGCTCTGGATTGGGACAAAGTTGTCATGCATTTACCGTATGCCTTCCAAGGAAGACGGATGCTTGTAAATTTCTACCTCGATTGGATGTCAGCAAATGGCAAATGGGAGGATGTAGTTGCCATAATGGGTAGTGAAAAACCAACAGATAAGGCAGCGGCTAAAGAGTGGGTTCGTGCCTTCAGTAAATCAGACTACTACCGTGAATATGTGGCAAAGGCCTTAGCTCCGGCCGAACGCGCTTCTAGTTTGATCGGTAACATGTATACCGCCTCCATTTTCATGGGGCTTTTGAGCACGCTCTGCGATGCCGCAGATAAGGGCGAAGCTATAGCGGGTAAAACCATAGGGTTCATGGGCTATGGCTCAGGTTCAAAAGCGAAAGTTTTTCAAGGAACGGTAGAAGCCGGATGGTCAAAGGTGGGTCAATTAGACCTGTTCAACGCCCTTGAAAAGCGCTCGGCAGTAGACTTTAAAACCTACGAACTTTGGCACAACGAACGTCTGACCGCTCCGCTTTCACCAGCGAAATCAGGGTTTACCTTCACCGGTTTGCGTACTGAAGAGAATCAAGAATACTTCAGAGACTATACCTTTACAGCCTAAGCTATGAGCGACGGTACCATTGTAAATAAAGTAGCAGCTAGCCCGCTAATCACCTTTAATTTGGAAGATTTCCTTCCAAAGAAGGTGCATGTTATGGACCTCAGTCAATGGCTAGAGCAAGGCTTTATTTTGCGTGAAACCGAATTTCGAAATGCCCTTGATAATGCAGATTTTACTCTTTTTGAGGGCGCTGTGATTCATCTGAATTGCAGTACTGACGCAATCTTGCCTGCATGGGCGCCGCTTTTAGTTGCCAGCAAATTAAGTGATGCTGGACTCACATGCATCTGGGCGGAAAGCGAAGAGAGCTTCTACAGTGCCTACTACAGAGAACGCATGGTGCAGCACAATTGGAAGGATTACATTGGTAAGCCAGTGATCATCAAAGGCTGCGGAGACAAACGCATACCCAAAGATGCGTACGTAATTGCCACTCAGTATTTAAAACCGACTGCTAAGAAAATTAGCTACGGTGAAGCCTGTTCTGCCGTTCCTTTGAAATAGCCTAAAGCGTTAAGCTCAACCCTACACTCAACGGCCGCGCTTCCGACCATTGAGGCAGCATCGCTCCGTCAACCACGATAGCACTTAAACCATAATGTACATACCCATTGACGGGTCCCCTACCCGCTTTGACATGCAGACCGTATCGAATAGGATTAAACCCAGCGACATGGTAATACTTTACCTGATAAATTTCATCCTTGTAGTAGGAGTAGGAATCCGTGCGGTACCCGAAGGTTCCTCCAAGATAAAGTCTATTATAGCGCCCGTTTCTGTTGACCTTACCGCGGTAGCGAAATTCTAAAGTCGCATCTAAATATTCCGTTGCGAAACGATTTGAAATGAAATCCCGACCCGTGAGGTCCACTATAGATTGCGTACCGTTTTCAGCAACATCGATCCGTAAATTTCCATGATAGAACTGTGCACTGTAGCCCAATCCGTAGGCTATGGAGAAATGGCTGAGGCCTAACACATGGTCCCGCATCAACTGAAAAGACTGGCTGTTCGACCGCGCGTTTGATTGAAAGGAAGCAGGCGCCTGAAGCACCGTCAGTAAGCCGGAATTAAACGAAAAACCCTCTCCCGGTTCCGGCAAGAAGGCAGTTTTCGATTGGCCGTGTCCAGAAAGGCTCATGGCGATCAAAGTAACGAGTACGTGGTACAATTTTTTCATACCACGAAAATACAATTTACTTAGTCGTCTAAGTCGTCCGCTTCGAAATCTTCGTCCTCCGAAGAGGATTGCTCTTCAAATTCTTCAAGATCAAAAGATTCGAAATTTTTAGTCAAAGTGCTACTCACCTTGATCAAATACTTCGTGTCCTCTGTCTCCAACGGAACGGCTTCCACTTTCTCGCCATTCGCATTTGTAAAATACATGGTATCGTATTCGAAACCATCGGGGTACGCTTCGACCAATAGCGCCATTAGGTCTGGTGTCATGGACTTATAATCCTTGATCACAAATCGCTTCGCCATTTGCTTTAAAATTTGATATCACTAGTAATGTACTTTGGCTAAAACACACATTATGAAGCTAATATCACGACCCGATATACAGGGCCGCACGCGGCTAATTATTTCCCTAATATCCAAGAAAAAATCAATGGTGCAACAATAGTTGCGTCACTTTCCACAATAAATTTTGGAGTGTCCGCATCGAGCTTACCCCAAGTGATTTTCTCATTAGGTACCGCACCAGAATACGAGCCGTAAGAAGTAGTAGAATCTGAAATTTGGCAGAAGTACCCCCAAAACGGTGTGTCCTCTAATTCCATATCCTGGAACAACATAGGAACTACACATATCGGGAAATCGCCGGCAATACCTCCTCCAATTTGGAAAAATCCTATAGAAGCCTCTTTGGACGTTTGGGTATACCAATCCGCAAGCCACATCATATATTCAATACCATTCTTAACGGTACTGGCCTTAAGCTCTCCTTTGATGCAGTAAGAGGCAAAAATATTACCCATTGTACTGTCTTCCCACCCCGGAACAACGATAGGTATGTTGCGCTCTGCGGCGGCAATCATCCAGCTGTGCTCGGGTGGAATTTCGTAGTATTGCTCTAAGACCCCTGAAAGGATCATTTTATACATGTATTCGTGAGGGAAATAACGCTCGCCCGCCGCTTCTGCCTTTTTCCAAATCTCTTCAATATGACTCTGCAATCTGCGGAATGCTTCTTCTTCCGGAATACACGTATCGGTTACACGGTTTAACCCACGGTCTAAGAGCTCACGCTCCTGCTGCGCCGTAAGGTCGCGGTATCCAGGAACACGTTCGTAATGCGTATGCGCGACGAGGTTCATCAAATCTTCTTCTAGGTTCGCGCCAGTACAAGAAATGATTGCCACTTTTCCTTCGCGAATCATCTCGGCTAGCGAGATGCCCAATTCTGCTGTAGACATGGCACCTGCGAGCGTCACCATCATTTTACCGCCAGCGGTTAAATGCGCTTCGTATCCTTTGGCGGCGTCTACCATCGCTGCGGCATTAAAATGGCGGTAGTGCTGCGCCATAAATTGTGAAATTGGCCCCTTATTCATAACCCAAAGTATTTAACATTGTAGCTGCACTTTGCTCATCGGCAAAGAGCTTGGAAGTAACTTGTCCCTCGTCATCACGGTCGACTACGACGTGCTTTGGCGCCGGAAGCAAACAGTGTTTTGTTCCTCCATAACCCGATAAGGACTCCTGATAGGCACCTGTGTTGAAGAACCCAATCATCAACGGTTCCTCATCTAGGTTGCGCAAGCGCGGAAGAAAAATAGCATTGACATGCTGCTCAGAATTGTAATAGTCGTCCGAATCGCAAGTCAAACCACCGAGCAAAACACGTTCATAAGGGCGGTTCCATTTGTTCAAGGGGAACATGATGAAACGCTTGTTGATAGCCCAGCTGTCCGGTAATGTAGTCATGAATGAACTGTCTATCATGTACCAAAGCTCACGATCGTTTTGTTGTTTCGCGCCCAGTATACTATAGAAATTGGCACCGCTTTCGCCAACCGTGAACGAACCAAACTCACTGAAAATATTTGGCTCAGGAACATCAGCAAAATCGCACATGGTTTTAATCTGAGAAATGATTTCTTCCGCCATGTATTCGTAATCGTAATCCATACCTAGACTGGTCTGGATGGGAAACCCGCCTCCAATATTCAAACTGTCAAGGGTAGGGCACAGACGTTTTAGATCAATATATACATTGACACATTTGCGCAATTCGTTCCAATAGTAGGCCGTGTCCTTAATACCCGTGTTTATGAAGAAGTGAAGCATTTTGAGCTCCACTAGATCATTTTCGGCGATTTTTGTTTTGTAGAAGTCCACAATATGGCGGTATCCTATCCCTAAACGAGAGGTGTAAAATTCAAATTTAGGCTCCTCCTCTGAGGCAATACGGATGCCCACCTTTGCTTTCGCGGTCAATCTTGAGGTCAATTCTTCCAACTCCTCAACGTGGTCAATCACATTGATGGTATTGGAATGTCCGCTATTGATAAGGTTGGCAATGTTATCGAGGTATGCTTTGGTTTTGTAACCGTTACAAACGACAAACTGCTCGTCTTTTAATCGGCCCGCATCCTTCATCTTCTTGACTATGTTGATGTCAAAGGCACTTGAAGTTTCAAGATGCACCTCGTTCTCCAAAACACGCTCCATCACAAAACTGAAGTGATTACTTTTTGTACAGTAGCAATAATGGTAATTCGCATCATAATCTACCTTTGCCATGGCCACATGGAACATGCGCCTCGCACGCTGTATGTTCTCATCTATTTTTGGCAAATAAGTCATGCGCAGCGGCGTACCGTATTGCTTTACAATAGGCATTAGATCCAGGTCATTCCACGCTAGCGTACCGTTTTCAGTCAGCTCAAATTCCTCCGCAGGCCAGTCAAAGGTCTGCTCAACGAGGTCGATGTATTTGTTTTTCATTTCACATAAAATGTGCGCAAATGTAAACGAAAAATAAAAACGACCAAGGTCTTTTTATTTGGCTGATAAATAGTCTTTTAGAAGGGTTATTCGAAGGAGACCATGGTGCTTGAAAATCCATCAACACGCAGTTCGAAGGCATCACCGCGCTCCACCGAGACCATCGGGCCTAGTGCACCGGAAAGCAACACCTCACCTTTCAGCAGCGGTCGGCCCATTCTTGCCATCGTTTGCGCCAGCCATAAAGCGGCATTCAGCGGATCGCCCATACACGCTTCGCCGCTGCCTTCGCTTGCGACTTCCCCATTTTTTAGCATAACCATCCCAATAGATGCGGTGGCTACTTCTGCCAAGGGTTTCGATTGCGTACTCAAAATATAGTGCGAGCCCGAGGCATTGTCTGCAATGGTATCTGAGATCGTGATGTTCCAGTTTTCTATACGCGAACCCACGATTTCAATGGCCGGCTTCACGGCAACGATGGCCAATTTCAACCTTTGTATATCCATTTCAGGATCGATCAGGTCTTCTCCCAATACAAAAGCCAATTCACCTTCGACTTTAGGCTGCATTAATAACTCCATGGGAACAGGTCCTTTGCCTGTCATGTCCATAGTTTCAAAGAGTACACCGTAATCGGGTTGATCGACACCCAGCTGGGCTTGAACAGCGGGACTGGTTAATCCAATCTTCTTACCCACAATATGCTCACCTTCGGCCAATCGTAACGCCACAACTTTATCCTGAATGGCATATGCAGTAGGAATATCATTGTTGATAGAATCGCGCAAGGGCGCAATAGCACGGCCGTTGCGCAGTGCTTCGAACAAGTCATTAGCATGTTGATCAATAGCGGACATCTCTCAAATTTTACCCCCACAAGTTACACTATATTTGTAGGGAACCCGCAAACAGAAGACCATGCCGTTTTATCAAAAATCGGGGCGTATACCGCACAAACGCCATACTACCTTCAGAAAATCGGACGGTAGCTTATACCACGAAGAACTCTTCGGAACCATAGGATTCGATGGAATGTCGACCTTACTTTACCACGAGCATCCCCCGACCATGGTCAAAGAGGTGCTAGAAAGTACAGACGTCGCCCCGAAGATTGCAGTGGATAAAAACATGAAGGCGTACCGTTTAGAAGGCTTCAAGGTTGCGCCAAAAGCAGATTATTTAGCCTCTCGGGTCCCCGTCTTGACCAATGCAGACCTCACAATATCCCTGGCTGCACCTTCGGCCTCCATGGAGTCGTATTATTACAAAAATGCACAGAACGACGAACTCGTCTTTGTCCATGAAGGGTCGGGTTCGCTGCACACACAAATGGGCAAGCTGGACTTTGGTCCTGGCGACTACCTGCTCATCCCGCGCGGCATGATTCAGCAGTTTCATTTCGACAGTGCCGAAAACCGATTATTCATTGTAGAAAGTGCTTCCCCCATTTATACGCCAAAACGCTACCGCAATTGGTTTGGTCAACTTTTGGAACACAGTCCTTATTGCGAACGCGACCTACGCACCCCGGAGGCAATGGAACCCATCAATGCTTTGGGCGATTTTGATATCCGTGTGAAGAAGCAAGACATGCTCCACCAGTACATCTACGGATCGCATCCGTTCGACGTCGTAGGTTGGGACGGTTACAACTATCCTTATGCCTTTAACATCAAAGATTTTGAACCCATTACCGGGCGTGTACACCAACCGCCACCGGTACACCAAACCTTTGAGACCAGTGCTTTTGTAGTGTGCTCCTTTGTACCCAGATTGTACGATTACCACCCAGAATCTATACCCGCTCCATACAACCACAGCAACATAGATTCTGACGAAGTACTCTACTATGTGGACGGCGATTTTATGAGTCGCACCAATATTGGTCGCGGCCAAATCACGCTTCATCCGGCAGGGATTCCGCACGGACCACACCCGGGAACCTATGAAGGATCCATAGGCAAAAAAGGCACCGAAGAATACGCCGTAATGGTAGATACCTTCCGCCCATTGAAACTTACCGAACAGGCACTAGAATTAGATGCCGGCGATTACCACAAAAGCTGGATACATTAACGAACACGGCCCACAAGTATCTTGAACCCATGCTTGTGATCCAAAACCGCAGAACATGAAAAAAGAACCACAAACCGACATGCTTGGGCATGGCTACCATGCTGCCGATTACCACGGTAGTATGAAGCAACCCATTTACCAGACATCAACCTACGAATTCCCGAATTCTCAGGCAGGAAAAGATTATTTCGCTTGGGCGACTGGCAAGGAAGAGATGCCGGAAGGTGCGAAAATGGGCAATATTTACAGTAGACTGGGTTCCCCGAACACCCAACTGCTAGAGCAGCGTTTGGCCGTTTTAGACAACACTGAAGATGCGTTAGTTTTTGCCAGTGGAATGGCTGTGATTTCTGCCACCATGATAGAATTGGCCACCCCGAACACGGTATTTCTCTACACCGCGCCCGTTTACGGCGGTACGCACAGTTTTATTGACCATTACCTGCATAAATACGGAGTGATTAATCACGTTGTGGAACACCACAAAAGTGCGGAGGAAGTCGTGGCAGAGGTCAAAGCAGCCTATCCAGGACTTCAGGTGTGCGCATTTTTTACGGAGACCCCAGCAAATCCAACCATGGATCTGTATTCTGTAAAGAAAGCGCGTAAAATCGCAGACGCGCTTGGATCAGAGGAACACCCCGTGCCGGTCGTAGTAGACAACACCTATTTAGGCCCTACGATGAGTCGTCAGCACGAAAACGGTGCAGATATCGTAGTGTATTCTGTGACGAAGAATCTCGCAGGACACAGCGATGTAATAGCCGGTGCAGCAACTGGAAAAACGGCGTGGATCAATAGATTACGCGTCGCACGTACCTTTATTGGCGGAATATTAGGTCCGATGGACAGCTGGCTCATCTTACGCTCGCTTGAAACGTTCACCCTTCGCATCGCTGCCCAGCAAAAAACCACGCATGAAGTGGCTGCAGCGCTGGCCCAACATCCTGCGGTTAAAGAAGTGCGGTATTTAGGAAATCTTGAGCAATGGAGTCCTAGGCAAGCCGCTTTTTTCGAAGACGAATACCAGGGCACGGGTTCCATGATTGCCTTGCACATTCATGGGGACGAGAGCGCCGCTTTCAAAGTACTGGATCATTTAAAGGTGTTCCGTCTTGGTGTAAGTTTAGGAAGTACAGAGAGCTTAGCGGAACACCCCTATTCTATGACCCACAGCAAAGTAGAAGACGCTGTAAAAGAAAAATTAGGGATTACAGAAGGACTCATTCGTTTGAGTATTGGTCTTGAAGCGACCTCGGACCTAATCGCAGATCTGAATCGGAGTTTAGATACGATCATTTAATACCTTTAACCTCACAAAGAACAACCCTATGAATACAGCTACTTTACCAAAGCAATACGAAGACGCTCAAGATTTCCTAGAGCTTTGGGGGACCGATTACGTTGAATTCTATGTAGGCAATGCAAAGCAAAGCGCCTACTACTTTAAAACGGCTTTTGGCTTTCAGGAAGTCGCTTATGCAGGTTTAGAGACGGGCGTTACCGACCGTACTTCATACGTGCTCCAACAAGATAAAATCAGATTGGTCATTACTTCGTCAATGGTAGAACATAGCGATATCAATCGCCATCTGAACGAGCACGGTGACGGTGTAAAGATCGTTGCGCTTTGGGTACCGGATGCTGCGAAAGCCTTCAAAGAGACAACTGCGCGCGGTGCCAAACCGTTCCAAGAACCGCAGGTTAGCGAAGATGAAAACGGTAAAGTGACCACTTCCGGGATTTATACCTACGGAGAAACCGTGCATCTGTTTGTGGAACGTAACGACTATAACGGGCCGTTCCTGCCAGGATATGTGGCACGTAGTCCTAAATACCAGCCTGAATCGGTAGGACTCAAATACATTGACCATATGGTGGGTAATGTGGATTGGGGCCAGATGAATACCTGGGTGAAGTTTTATGCTGAGGTAATGGGCTTTTCGCAAATCATCTCGTTTGACGACAACGATATATCTACGGAATACACGGCATTAATGTCGAAAGTAATGTCCAATGGAAACGGGCGCATCAAATTCCCTATCAACGAGCCGGCAGAAGGCAAGAAACGTTCGCAGATTGAGGAATATATCAACTTCTACAACGGAGCGGGTGTACAGCATCTAGCTTTGGCGACGGACAATATTATTTATACCATTCATGAACTGCGCGAGCGCGGGGTGGACTTTTTGGATGTTCCTGATTCCTATTACCTGGACCTTCAAGATCGCGTGGGTGCTATTGATGAGGATATCGAGGTGTTGAAGAAATACAAGATATTAGTGGACCGTGACGATGAAGGGTATTTGCTCCAATTGTTCACTAAACCACTGATGGACCGCCCTACAGTCTTTATTGAAATCATTCAGCGCAAAGGCGCGACAAGCTTTGGAAAAGGAAACTTCAAAGCGTTGTTTGAAGCCATAGAGCGCGAACAAGAGCACAGAGGAACCTTATAATAGAACCCTAATAATTACAGCACAGCATGATCGAAAATCAAGCAAACGATCCATCAAGAACCTCCTGGATTCCCGTTCCACAAAACAGTGATTTTCCCATTCAGAATTTGCCGTTCGGTGTGTTTATTCCAGAGGACGATATCATCACAACGGGAACGCGCATTGGAGATACAGCGATTGATTTAAGTGCGCTGCAGCAACTGGGTTACTTCAAAGGCATTGACTTGCCGGACGATGTGTTTTTGCAAGATACCTTGAACGATTTCATCGCACTGGGTCGTCCAACATGGCGCCGCATCAGAAACAGATTGGCGGAGCTTTTCGACGAAAACAACACCACGCTCAAAGCGAATGTCGCGCACCAAAATCAGGTACTGTTTCCTGTAGATCATGTACAAATGTTGATGCCGGTATTCGTTCAAGATTATACCGATTTCTATAGCTCCATCGAGCACGCAACCAACGTGGGCAAAATGTTCCGCGATCCGGAAAATGCGTTATTGCCCAACTGGAAACACATTCCCGTTGGCTACCACGGACGCAGCTCTTCTATTGTAATCAGCGGCGTGAACTTGCACCGTCCCAAGGGGCAGCGCATGGCGCCAGGGGCGGATGCACCGACTTTCGGTCCGTCTGTTCGTATGGATTTTGAATTGGAAATGGCCTTTATCACAGGAGAAGGAAAGCCCCTTGGCCATAGAATTAAGGCGGAAGAAGCGGACGAATACATCTTTGGGATGGTCGTCTTTAACGACTGGAGTGCGCGCGATATTCAAAAATGGGAATATGTGCCGCTAGGACCGTTCTTAGGGAAAAACTTTGGCTCAAGCATGAGTCCTTGGGTCGTGACCATGGATGCTTTGGAGCCGTTTAAAGTGGAAGGACCGAAGCAAGATCCTCCTGTATTGCCGTATTTAGAAACTGCTGGTAAGAACAATTACGATATTCATTTGGAAGTCGGTTTGACGCCCGAAGGCAAAACGGAATCGGTCATTTCAAGGTCCAATTACAAATACATGTATTGGAACCAGCGTCAACAATTGGCGCATCATACCGTCAACGGCTGTAACATCAATGCCGGCGATATGATGGCATCAGGAACCATTTCTGGACCCACGAAAGACAGCTACGGATCCATGTTAGAACTTAGCTGGGCAGGTAAAGAGCCCATCACCTTAGCTACTGGTGATACGCGCACGTTTATCGAAGACGGCGACACGGTTACCATGCGCGGCTGGTGTACAAACGGTACGACGAGAATTGGCTTTGGCGAGGTACGCACGACGCTGCTACCGGCCATTGAAGATTAAGCAAACAAAGCCCGCTTCCTGAAAAGGTTGGGGGCTTTTTTATAACTTGGGTAGACCCAATTACAGCACCTATTATGTCAGAAAAACACACCTACATCTCCAAGGTGGTGGCCAGCGCCACTGAAGCCATTGCGGGACTAGAAGATGGGATGAATGTGATGTTTGGCGGATTCGGCCTTTGCGGTATTCCGGAAAACAGCATTACAGCCATTAAAGCGGCCGGGATTAAAGACATTACCTGTATTTCTAATAATGCAGGCGTGGACAACTTTGGTCTAGGACTGCTGCTTCAAACCAAGCAGATTAAAAAAATGATTGCCTCTTACGTGGGCGAGAACGACGAGTTTGAGCGTCAGATGCTCTCTGGCGAGCTCGAAGTTGATCTCATTCCTCAAGGAACATTAGCAGAACGCTGTCGCGCTGCTGGAGCAGGGATTCCTGCTTTTTACACCCCTGCAGGCTACGGTACAGAAGTAGCGGAGGGAAAAGAGGTACGCGTGTTTGATGGCAAGCCGCATATTTTGGAACATGCTTTTGATGCTCCTTTTGCATTTGTTAAAGCGTGGAAGGGCGACAAAGCCGGCAACCTGATCTTTAAGGGAACGGCACGCAATTTTAATCCGATGATGGCCATGGCAGGTAAGATAACCGTAGCAGAGGTTGAAGAACTGGTTGAAGTAGGTGAATTGGACCCGAACAACATTCACATTCCGGGGATCTTCGTGCAACGCATTTTCCAGGGGGTGGACTACGAGAAACGAATAGAACAACGCACCGTGCGTGCTAAAAGCGAATAACCATGGGATTGAGTAAAGATCAAATTGCACAGCGCATTGCCCAAGAACTTCGCGACGGTTGGTACGTAAACTTAGGTATTGGAATTCCAACCTTAGTGGCCAACCACATCCCGCAAGGCATCAATGTGGAGTTTCAAAGTGAAAATGGCATTTTAGGCATGGGACCCTTCCCATTTGAGGGCGAGGAGGATGCGGATTTAATCAACGCAGGCAAGCAAACCATCACGGCACTGCCGGGTGCGAGCTTCTTTTCCAGCGAGCTCAGTTTCGGGATGATTCGCGGTCAACACGTTCAATTGACCGTTTTGGGCGCCATGGAAGTGAGCGATCGCGGCGATATTGCGAACTGGAAGATTCCAGGGAAGATGGTTAAAGGAATGGGCGGTGCTATGGATTTAGTGGCTTCCGCAGAAAACATTATCGTGGCCATGCAACACACGAATCGTGCAGGAGAAAGTAAACTCCTCAGTGAATGTTCCTTGCCGCTTACCGGCGTTGCTTGTGTGAAGCGCATTGTAACGGATCTCGCCGTACTAGAGGTAGACGCAGAATGCGGTTTCGTGTTGATCGAACGTGCGCCAGGTGTCACCGTCGAAGAAATTCAGGCAAAGACCGCAGGTCGTCTAGTGGTAGAAGGTGATGTACCGGAAATGAAATTTTAAGGCCTTGGCCGAGGAATAAAAAAGGCGCCCAATGGGCGCCTTTTTTGTTTGCTTAAAGGTCAAACGCTTGAACCAATTGCCACAGGGCAATGTGTGCATTCCGCGCTTGGAATAGGGCCGCAGTTTTACCGTTTTCGGCATTGAGCAAACCCAATTGCGCTTCACGGAATTCCAAAAAACTGAGCTGACCCCGGTGGTAACGTTCTTTCGTTTTCTCGAAATTTTGTTGCGCCACTAAAACATTCTTTTGCTCCAATTCATATTTCGCCTGTGCATTTACAAATACCTCTGCTGCATTGCGTACTGAAGTAGCAATATTCTCTTCCGCCTGCAACCTGCGTCGCGATGCAATCTCCATATCTAAAGCAGCATTTTGACGTTGTGTTCTGCTGCGACCGCCGCCAAAAATATCATAAGAAAGGGTGAGCCCTGCATTCAAACCTGTTTGTTGCGAAGCACTCAGAAAGCCTGCTTCTGCTTGACTTTGGTTGAGTCCATAACTCATTTGTGCACTCACAGTGGGAAATAGGGTGCTTTGGGAAAGCTGGTACTGCAATTGTGCCGTTTCTTCACCCATTCGAACCAATTGTAAACTTGGATTATGAGCCAATGCCGCGTCCACCATCGCTTCCAGCGCCATGGGCATAGCGAACGTATCGCTTACTGTTTCCGTCACTTCAAAATCTGCCGAAAGCCCAGCAAACGAACGAAACGTGTTCTTAGCATTGGCGAGTTGCGCGCGGGCATCCATCAAGGTTATTTTATCCCTGTTCAACGCCACCTCTGCGGACAACAACTCTGTCGAATTTGAACCGCCCAAAGAATGGGTCAATTTCGCACGCTCGTAACGGTCTAAACTTATAGTCATGTTCGCTTCAGCCGTCCCTATAGTCTCTTGAAGTAAAGCAATGGCATAGTATTGACTATGTGCTTGGGCCACCGTGGCGTTCATTTGCTGTAGTTCCTGTACACTCGCCATCGCAGCAGCCTTCTTCAAAACTCCGTAAGTCCGTTGCAAAGCACCACCAGAAAAGAGGATTTGGCTCAATGCTAGAGACGCATTTTGAGCGGCACTTTGTGCCCCATCTACCACTTGACTCTGGCCCGTTGCAAATTCAAGATCTGAATTCTGATTACTGTAATTTGCTCCGGCAGTGGCGCGCAATGCGGGCAATGCTCCCGCATTGCCCAGCGTCGCACTATTCTCGGCTTGTTCGCGCTGCAGGGCTACCACATACAAATCGTGGTTGTATTCCAACGCAGCAGCAACAGCAGCGTCTAAGGAGAGTAATGTAGGTTTTGACTCCTGTGAAGTAGCACTAAGGAGAACACCTAAGAACAGCACTAGGGTTACGACTTTATTCATGGTCTTCTGCTTTATTCAATTCATTAAAGTAGGTCTCGGTTGCCATCTCCCTAATCGCTGGTTCTACGGACTCACGAGTCGGTCTTTCCCCCGTCCAGAAATGCTTCAAGTTCACGCGCGAATCGTTCACCAGTGCCATGAGCGAAGGCAATACGACCAACGTTAAAAGTGTAGCAAACCCAATACCGTAGGCAATTGAAACGGCCATAGGAATAAGAAATTGAGCCTGGAATGAGGTTTCTAAAATTAAGGGGGCTAGACCAGCAACGGTGGTGACTGTGGTCAAGAAAATGGCACGGAATCGGCTCAAGCCTGCATTATAAATAGCCTCATAAACAGGCTGTCCACTCTTTACGTTCAAATTATACTTACTAACCAGTACTAAAGAATCGTTGACAATGATTCCAATCAATGCCACCACGCCAAGGAAACTCAAAATTGACATCGGCATGCCGTGCAGCCAGTGTCCCCATGCTACACCCGTCATACTCAACGGAATCAAAAGCATAATGACAATGGTCTGAATCAACGAGCGGAAGGTAAAAGTGATGGTCAATACAATAAGAAAGATAATCAACGGCATGACCGTTTTTGAACTGTCTTGGGTTTTCTGACTTTCCTTCTGCTGGCCTTCATAACGCGCATCTACGGAAGGAAATTGGGCAAAAATTGCAGGCAATATATCACTCTGTATTTGCGCCAAAAGTGCCGGTGCAGATCCATTTGGGCTAGCTAGATTGGTCTCAACTCGAAATTCTCGCTGTCCGTCCAGGTGGTTGATGTTCACCGTTCCGCGTTCAATCGTATACGTGGCCAATTCTCTTAGCGGCACGCTTCCCTGGGGCGTAGTGATCAGCAATTCCTCTAAGTCCCATAACTTCTTACGGTCCTTCTCTGCCAAACGTACCCAAACCTTTACTTCGTCTTCACCTCGCTGCAAGCGTTGCACTTGCGCACCAAAGAAAGACTCACGCACCTGAGTCATAATGCCCCCGGGGGTGAGCCCTAAGTAACGCGCTTTATCTGTCAATTCTAACGTAACCTCACGAATCCCTTTCTGGTCGTTATCAATAACGTCCGTCAACGCATCCATGCTTTTAAGTTTGGATTTTAAAATCTCCTTCGCAGCCTTCAACGCTTCGAGGTCATAGGACACCAACGAAATTGAGATCGGCTTGCCAAAAGCTTGCGCTCCACCGAAACTCAGATTGTCCGCACCTGGGATTTCTCCGGCAGCTTTTCGTATGTCGTTTTGAATAAGGAACGATGGTGTTAATCGTGTTTCTGAATCCAGGAGATTTACGTTTAATCGGGCCTTAGAGGTCAGCGGGCCTACATTTTTCTGTACGGCAACCACCACATCTAAACCGTCTTCGCGTTCCGCTTTGTACTGCTCATTCACGCGCCAAACAGCATCTTCAATGTGGTTGATCCATTTCAAAGTCACCTCGTCGTTCGTCCCCGCAGGCATGTCAAGGTTGATGTCTATGTTATCGCGCTCAATGAAAGGGAAAAATTGAGTCCTAATAATTCCACCACCAATGGCACCAAAGGTCACCAGCATGATTGCAAAGAAGAATGCAAGGGTAATCAACTTATTGTTGAGCGACCACCTCAAAAACGGGGCATAGTAGCGGTCTCTAAATTTGAAAAGCGCACCCGTAGCTATGCGCTGTACCGGATTCATTTTCTCATCGCGTTGAAGCTTTGCATGGCTCAAGTGAGTCGGTAAGAACAATAAACCCTCCACTAAAGACACCGCCAAGGTTGCCACCACGATAAAGGCCATTTCAGAGAAGAAATCGCCCGGACGGCCCGCTAAGAAAAAGAAGGAAGAAAACGCAATAATGGTCGTTAAGACAGCGCTAACTACGGATGGAATAACCTCCAATGTCCCTTCCAGTGCTGCCCGCATGAGCGGCTTTCCTTTTTCAAAATGTGCGTAGATGTTCTCTGCAATTACTATCCCGTCATCTACGAGAATACCAATGACTACAATCATCCCAAAGAGCGAGATTACATTGATGGTAATCCCAAATTGCGTGGCAAGAATGAACATACCGGCAAACGAGACAGGAATTCCGATAGCAACCCAAAAGGCCAATCGCCAATTCAAAAACAGAGTCAACAACAATAACACCAGGAAGAAACCTAGCAAACCGTTCTCGAACAATAGATCCTTCCGTTGATCCAAAGTCACCGAAAAATCACGAATCACATCGATCTGCATGTTCCCCGTGCTGGCATTGTATGAATCTACATACCCGCGCAAATATTCACAGGTTTGCAGGAGGTCTTCTTCATCCGTGTTATTTACGGTAATCTCTACCGATGGAATGCCATTAAATTCTGCACGCGTTGGCGCATCGGCCCAGCGATTTCTTACTGTACCTACATCCTTAAGACGCAGTGTTTCGCCGCTTGGACGCGCATAGACTATAATGTTTTGAAGCGCTTCTGCGTCGTATTGTTTGTTGCGCGAACGAATGAGCATTTCTTCCTGCGTACCCTTAATGGTACCACCGGTAATATCTAGGTTTGTTGTGCGCAATGCAGTGGCAATCTGGCTTAAAGAAAGATTGTACTTACGCAGGGTACTTTTATCTAGAGCAATTTCTATTTCTTCATCTGGAAAACCGCCTAAGGAAATTTTAGAAATTCCTTCTACCAAACGCAGCTCACGTTCTATGCGTCGCGCCTCTTGTTTCAAGCTAACAAGGTCTACTCCCTCGCCGCTCAACGCCATACTAACTGCAAGGGTAAGGTTTTCTCGTTTCGCAACCCGAATAGGCTCCATGCCGGTCGGAAACGAGGGGACGCTTTCAACCGCATTTTTCACGTCTTCCAACACAAGATCTGTATCGTAGCCCTTTATAACCTCAACACTGATCGTCGCGCTGTTCTCAGATGAGGTAGACGTGTATTGCTCTACACCCGTCAATCCTTTAAGGTTCTGCTCAATTTTATTGACGACGCCTTCTTCCATCTCTTCAGGAGAAGCACCTGGATAAATCGCCGTAACCGTTATATTCCTCGACTCTACTAAAGGGAAAAACGTTGTGTTCAGGGCGTTGTAGCTGACCCATCCGAAAAAGAAGATTCCGATGAGCAGTGTGTCTACCCCTACGGGATATTTAATAAAAAATTCTATGAGTTTTTTCATCGCTGGCTTCGGTTAATTTTTTACCGCTACAACGATGGTTCCAGATGCTGCTTTGAGCGTTGGCGCATCAGCGAGCAACTGCCCGTTCTTGAGTCCTTTGATGACAATACTTTCATCAAGCCATTCCACCACTTCGACAGCAGTTTTCGCAAGTAAAGAATCCGATTCCACGGTATACACGTATTCGTTATCAAAAACCATATATGCCGGTACGCGAAGGGCATCATACACCTCAACGTTAGCAATAGTTCCTGTGAGGTACATGCCTTCTTTGAGATCATCGCCACGAAGTGAAGCAATGAGGTTGATGTTTTGGCTTGCATCATCTACAACAGGGCTAATACGATCTATCTGACCTTTCCAGGTACCCTTGCGATCCGGGCTAGTGAACGTAATGGACTGGCCCAATTTTAATTCGTCTGCATAGGACAAAGTCACGGCCCCCTTCAATTCAAAGCCGCCGGATCCAACAAAACTTCCCAGAGCCCTTCCTGGACTCACTAAATTTCCTTTTTTCACTGAGGCCTGAGCCACAACCCCATCAAAAGGCGCTCGAATACAAAACTTCTCTAAACGCTCTTCGGCGCTTTTAACTTGATAGTAGGCAGTAGGTATACCACGAGCAATCAAGAATTTCTCCAGCTTGGTCGCCGTCTTTGGCATCGGTACTAATGAGCTATTGAGACTCAACGCATCATAATAGGCTTCCCAAGCCGCGTAAGCTTCTGGGTAATCTACATTTAAATCAGGTAAAATGGCCAGTACACTATTGATAAAACTACCTTTAAGACCCATCACGTTCGCCTGCGCTTCTGCATTGTCCAATTGCAACATGATCTGCCCCTTCCTAAATGCAACACCTTCCAAGAACGGTGCATCCCCATCCAAAAAAGTCCCACTAACTTCGGCCAATAAGTCTACACGCTCTGTAGCGCTCAACTTCCCATATACAGTTATGGGCAAGGCAATGGTATCGTTCGCAACTTCAATCACTTTTACGCGCGGCTTAATCCTATCTTCACGTATTTCCTCCTTCGTCGACATCGCGCTTAGCTTGCCTTTGACGAAAATTCCTATTGCAAGAATCGCCAGAGCGACTACAATATTTCTGATCAATTTACTATTCATGTGTATTTAGGTTAGTTATATGTATTTCGTACCGTCGTATTTCTTCAAAAAAGCCCATTCCCCTGAGTCCTGCAAGGAAAACCACTTTGCATCGACTCTCATCGCATATATTTTGTGTAAATAAGTAAGTACTCACTCATTTATTAACAATTCTCGCAATCCACGCAAACACAAAACGCTGCTTTCTTCATCTCCGTGAAAGGCCAACAGCAATGTTCGTTCCAACACCTCAACTGCAGTGCGTGCAACCGCTTCCTCCGAACCATGACCCACGCTCGATATGGCCCAACGCAAACGTTCCATTACAAAAGAATCCATTTCTCGACGCACCAGGTCTTCCTGCGTTATCCGAATCATTGCTATCCAAGCGAGTAAATCGGGACTATTTTTGAATTTATCAAGCTGAATAGAAGTAAACGAGCGCAATACTTCAGTAGGATCGGCATCGTTTAAGAAACCGTAAATCAATCCGGCTCGTGCTCTTTCACCCGCAGACAACACCGCCAGAGCAAGACCGTTTTTAGATTTAAAATGGCGGAATATCAGCGCTTCACTTACGCCTGCATGCGCCGCTATTTTTGCCGTCGACATCGCCGTGAGGCCGTGTGCAGCAATAAGCGTTTGAGCGCTTTGAAGTAATGCTTGTTGTTTTTCAGTCATTGTAAGTGTTCACTTACAATAATACAAAAATTGTATCCGGAAATTAATGTGCTTCCAACCAAGTTTTCCCCGTACCCACTTCAGCAATCATTGGAACCGCCAAATCAACGGCTGCTTCCATTTTTTCTACGACCAACGCTTTAAGTGCCTCGAGTTCTCCTTCGACTGCATCAAAGACCAGTTCATCGTGCACCTGAAGCAGCATCTTCGATTTTAATCCCTCTGCACGCATAGCTCGATCAATCTCTATCATAGCAAGTTTGATAATATCTGCTGCAGAACCTTGTATAGGCGCATTTACCGCATTTCGTTCGCTGTGCCCCCGAACCACCGCATTGCGACTCTCGATATCTTTAAGGTACCTGCGTCGACCCGTTATAGTCTCTACATACCCATTTTCGCGTGCAAAAGCGACCTGATCATCCATATAGGCTTTGATTCCCGGATACGTTCGGAAGTAACCGTCAATAGCGGCTTTGGCTTCTTTACGACTCATATCCGTTTGCTGACTTAAGCCGAAAGCGCTAACACCATAGACAATACCGAAATTGACTGTTTTCGCATTGGAACGTTGTTCGCGAGAAACTTCTTCCAATGGCACTTCAAAAACCTTCGCTGCAGTGGCTTTGTGAATATCCTCTCCGTTTCGAAACGCTTCGATCATCGCTTCATCCTTTGCTAATGCAGCAATCACACGCAACTCTATTTGGCTGTAATCTGCGGCTAACAAAACGTGTTGTTCGTTCGCGGGGACAAACATAGCCCGAACGCGACGACCGTTTTCCGTGCGGATCGGTATGTTTTGCAGGTTGGGGTTGGTTGAACTCAACCTCCCAGTAGCCGCTACGGTCTGGTTGTAGCTGGTATGAATCCGCCCCGTTGCAGGATGGACCAGTTCAGGTAGCGCATCTACATAGGTACTCTTCAATTTTTTCAATTCTCGGTAGGTCAAAATAGAATCCACAATCTCATGCTTGCTCCTATAGCCCTGTAAAATATCCTCCGATGTTGCGTATTGGCCTGTTTTTGTCTTCTTGGGCTTGTCTGATAATTTCAAATCTTCGAACAATACTTCACCCAGTTGACGTGGGGATCCCACATTGAAAGGACGGCCAGCCAATGCTACAATAGTCCCCTCGAGCTCGTCTATCAATTGGCCCAATTCACGACTGTAGCTGTTTAACGAGGCAACATCTACCCTTATGCCTTCTCGTTCCATCCGCGCCAAGACGGGCACCAATGGCATTTCAATATTTTCAAACACCTTCAGCACCCCAGTTTCTTTCAATTTTGGCTCAAAAACCGCTTTCAACTGAAGGGTGATGTCTGCATCCTCTGCTGCATAGTCGACCACAGCTTCCACAGGCACTTCGCGCAGTGTCTTTTGCATTTTACCCTTTTTACCAACGACACTTTCGTAGGAAATGGTGGTATAATTCAAATAGGTCTCCGCAAGAATATCCATTTTGTGGCGCATATCCGGCTGCAGTAAATAATGTGCGATCATCGTATCGAACAATGGACCGCGCACTTCTATGCCGTAGTTCAGTAATACACCGATATCGTATTTTAAATTCTGACCAATCTTTCGGACCGATTCAGATTTGAAAAACGGCTGAAACGCGGCAATCCACTCTTGTGCCTGGTCACGCTCCTGCGGTACGGGCACATAATAGGCTTTACCTGCTTCAAAAGAGAAACTCATACCAATCAGTTCGGCAGAAAGAATATCTAATGATGTCGTTTCTGTATCAAAGCAAACCTCTTCTTTTTCAAGCAACAGTCGGCCCAATTCGCGAGCTTCCGGCAAGGTCTCAATACATTGATACATGTGATCCGCTGTCGCAATCGACAATCTTCCGCTGGGTACGTCCGCTTCAGTTATCGCCTGCTGCGGTTCGCCAAAAAGGCTCATTTGATCATTACTGGCCAATGCTACCTTCTTTGTTGGCACTGGCTTCGCGCTAACCTCATCCGCGGCATCGCGCTGCAATCCCAACCTTCTGCCTAGTGTGCGGAACTCTAATTCTTCAAACAGATCTAAAAGGGCTTCTTGGTCCCATGGATCTCTAGTCAGTGAATCTGGGTTTAAATCAATAGGAACTTCAAGAATGATCCGCGCCAACTTTTTTGAGAGCAGCCCTAATTCCGCATTATCTCGAATTTTCTCGCCAAGTTTGCCTTTGATCTCATCAGCATGCGCCAATGTTTCTTCTAAAGAGCCGTATTGCTTCAAAAGTTTAGACGCAGTCTTCGCACCGACACCGGGTAAACCGGGAATATTGTCCACAGCATCGCCCATCATACCTAGGTAGTCAATGACCTGTTCAACGCGATCGAGTTCAAATTTTTCACAGACCTCCGTCTCTCCCCAGATTTCCGGCGGATTGCCGCCGCGCGCAGGGCGGTACATAAATATGTTTGGTGATACCAATTGGCCAAAGTCCTTATCGGGCGTCATCATGTACGTGGTATACCCCTCTTTTTCGGCTTGCTTCGCCAAAGTTCCAATCACATCATCTGCTTCATACCCCGGAACACCTAAGGCCGGGATTTTAAAAGCTTCCAAAAGCCTGTGGATATAGGGCACGGCCAGCTTTATCGCCTCCGGCGTTGCATCCCGGTTCGCCTTATAGTCTGGAAAAATCACGTGGCGTTCAGTAGGCTGGGGCAAATCGAAACAAACGGCGATGTGCGTAGGATTCTCTTTAGACAACAGGTCCAGTAGCGCACTTGTAAATCCATAAACTGCACTTGTATCAATCCCACCAGAAGTCACTCTTGGGTTTTTTGCAAAGGCAAAATACGCCCTGAAAATGAGCGCATAAGCATCTAATAAGAACAGCTTTTTGCTTTGATCCGGTGTTTCTTGACCCATGGAATAGATTTTGCGATTGGCTACAGAAAAATAAGGGAGTTAAGATAGCTACTTCAGTGCAAATACCGAGTTTTGCAAGCAAACAATCCTAACCGCATGGAGTTGTTATTAAGCATCCACACAGATATTATGATTTTCAGAATATTCTTCACCCTCGGGTTCATGCTCGCCATTGACTTATACGCCTACCAAGCCTTTAAAACCGTCTTTCGTAGCAGCGCCACCCCCTATGTATATTGGGGCATCACGATTGCTTATGTTATTTTCTCCATCACGCTGGCCTTAATGATGACGAGTGGAAAAGTAGAATACCGCTACCTCGGTTTACTCATGGGTGCATCCATTTTACTTGCTGTCCCTAAGCTCATTGCCATTGGCCCGCTTCTTATAGAAGATATAGTGCGGTTGAGCCAATTTGTCTTTCGCGGTGTAACCACCCAACCCACTTTAATGCCTGAGCGCAGAGCCTTCATTTCGAAATTGGCCCTGGGCCTCGCCGCCATACCCTTTTTAGGGATTATCGACGGCATTTGGAAAGGACGCTATCGCTATCGAGTTATTTCCCACACTCTGGAATTTGATGACCTACCCGATGCTTTTGACGGCTTTACGATCGCACAAATTTCGGATATACATAGTGGATCGTTCGACAACACAGAAAAAGTTCAATACGGCGTAGATATGGTAAGTGCACTTGGCGCCGATTGTATCGTATTCACTGGCGATATGGTGAACAATACCGCCAGCGAAGCCGAACCGTGGATTCCCGTTTTCCAAAGATTAAAGGCAAAATCAGGCATCTTTTCTATCCTAGGCAACCACGACTACGGTGATTATTGGCGTTTTCCTTCACCGGAGGCTAAAGTCGCGAATATGGACAGGCTGAAAGAAATTCACGCTGAAATGGGCATGGACCTCTTACTCAACGATAGCCGTTTTTTTGAGCGCAACGGACAGCGGCTGTACCTAGCGGGTGTTGAAAATTGGGGGTTGCCACCATTCCCTCAGTACGGCGATTTAAATTCTGCGTTAAATCAAATCCCAGAAGATGCATTCACAGTGCTCTTGAGTCACGATCCGTCGCATTTTGACGCTGAAGTAAAAAAACACCCAAACAAAATACACCTGACACTTAGTGGGCATACACACGGCATGCAATTTGGCATTGAAATCCCTGGGTGGATCAAATGGTCTCCTGTAAAATTCAAATACCCCAAATGGGCCGGTCTTTACCAAGAGCAGGACGGGAGAGTTTTGCATGTAAACCGTGGGTTTGGATTTTTAGCTTTCCCAGGTCGTGTGGGGATTTGGCCGGAGATCACGCACATCACGTTAAAGAAGAAGGTCGCTTAGAATCGGTCCTTGTAAAGCTTCGACATGAAGTAGATGTGAGGCAAGCTGATCGCGCTGAGGAAGACTAAAAAATAGCTCGACCACGCCAGCATTGAATTCTTATCGAACCTAAATACCAGCAGGAACAAGACCACCGCGCCGATAGTAAATGGCAGTGCCTTCATCCACATTTCTAAATTTGTCCATTTGTGTGACAATTTTAAGTGGTTCCATCCAGATAGACTGTGTTGCAAAACAAAGTAAATCCCGAACGCGGTAGCCAAAGGTAAAGTAGCAGTCAAACTGAGTGTCACCATCGCAACGATCCAAGGGATCGAACGAAACCAAAGCCCCATAAAAAGCCCAAGTGTTAGGGTCATTCGGATGGCCATATTTACAAATTCAGCAGGCCAATCCACCCCTGTGATGCCCATAACTTCCAGTACTGTATTGACCTCGCCTAGATGTGGCAACAAAATCATAGCCAGTAGCATTGTTCCCCACAAAAACGACAATCCGATACTAGGGAAACCCCATTCGCGCAAGTCCGTTTCTCCGAAATGCCAAGCGCTGTAGACTAGAAAAGCGACTAAACCTATGACCGGACTGGCCGCCCAAAATAAAATGACAAGGAGCATGATGAAGCAATAGCGCAAAATGAATTTTGGCAATCGGTCCTTGTTTGCGTGGCTGTAGCCATCAAGTGCCCCATGTGGAATGCCGTATAAAAACAACAAGAAAACCAATATGGCCTGCAAGCCGTAGGTAACATAGGTAGGCAATAATACAACCGCGATTGAAGCAAAAACCGTGAACAAAAGCGGTGCCCAACGGGAAGGCTTAGCTACCACGAAGGCAATAAAGGAGGCCGCCAATGCCCAGAGAAACTTTAAAACCGGCAATCGGGCAAACATGCTTAATTCCCATTTAACGGAGGACTTTTCGTCCAAGAACTGAAACACCTTACTCGCCTTTTGGGTAGCAAACAGAGATTCAAAAATTTCTTTACCCCAATGTGGTTTATGCTTTAAAATATGCAGCAGTAGATGGTCGTAAAAATTAAAGCGATCCATCTCGCTTTTTGGGAGACGCAGCCACGAAGACTCTTTTCGCTCTTGCGCTATACCGCTGGCCAATTCCTTTGCATGCTCAAACATGCTCTTAAAGGCATAACCGGTAGTGGCTTTTATTTTTCCCGCACGCGCGCCGGTAGAAATGATTCGCGCATCTTGATCTTTTACTTCAGCGTACTGTGTCATAGGAATTGTCCCGCGCTCCTCATGTACGATATCGAAAGATAAACCAGGAGATAGCAAGTAGTTGCGAAGGTGATTACTTGCCAATTCATGCGGCAATGGTTCGCTTCCGAATCGCGTCATTTCAACCAATGCCTCTTTCGTTCCCGTTGGAAGCACGTACATGAACTGTGTGAAACCGTTTTGGGGAATATTGAAGTCCATAAGGGTCATCTCATTCGGCGTCCAATAATCTTCCTGCAGCTCTACTCGCCAACCCACAAAACTTTGTAACACTAAGGGACCCATTGGCTCCTTAATTCTTGGCGGTCGACTGTCGAACACCTGCTGAACTTCCCAAGTATAATCGCCACTTGATAATTCTACCGCATCCGTCCTGGTTTTCAATCCATCAACCGCGCCTCTGATCCAGACAATGTTCTCATAGGACTGCGCTACGCTCTTAACCTTATTATACAGTGCAGTACTTTCCACCATATAATAATGTTGGTCCTCGAGCGATTCCAGTCCGTCGGCAGTAGCTATTGTATCCCATTGATGGGACAACACGTCGCGAAGTTCGGTACGTATCTTGTGTTCTGAATCAGCCCAAAAACAATAGGTTTTATCGTTTTTTAACTTCGCGTCCGGTTCAAGGATAAGGATCTTAAGCGTATGCAACAGATTCTTTCGCTCCAATTCAAGCAAAAGCAACCCGTTGGCAGCGCCCATTCCTAAAAACCCTATATCGTACCGGTTCATTGATTAAATGTCGATTTGACCCTTTATAATTTGTCTAACAGCTCCTGTTCGATTAAGTTCGCTAAACCATACTAATTAGAGGTATATATAGCCATTTATAACAATTTACCCCCAATATATAAGTGTTTTCACTTATTTTTCACGTGTCGTGAACAAAAGAATATTTCGTAAGTTAAGTGGTAGTTATAACCTTTAATATTTTAACACCATGTCATTATTTTTAGACGGATCTATGGGATTCGATCCGAACGATTACGTATCGTTCACATTCTTCGCCGGATACATGGCGATGTTAGCCGCTTCGGTATTCTTCTTCTTCGAAAGAAGTAGAGTTTCAGACGAGTGGAAAACTTCAATGCTCGTTAGTGGGCTTATTACTGGTATTGCAGCAGTGCACTACTACTACATGCGTGATTTCTACGCTGCCGGTAATGGAAGTCCAGTAGTTCTACGTTATGTAGACTGGACGCTAACCGTACCACTTATGTGTGTTGAGTTCTATTTGATCACCAAAAAAGCTGGTGGTACGAAGTCAATCTTGTACAAACTGATCCTAGCTTCAGTTGCGATGCTCGTAACTGGTTACATCGGTGAGGCATTTTACGCAAACGATCCTGTTTCTTGGGTTTGGGGTGCTATTTCTGGTGCTGCTTACTTCTACATCGTATGGATGGTATGGAAAGGCGACGTTGCTAAGTTGGCGAACAATGCAGGTGGTGCAGTAGCGAAAGCAAACAGTGCCCTAGCGAAATTCGTAATCATCGGTTGGGGTATTTACCCTATCGGTTACATCTTAGGTACAGCAGGTGGATTCTTCGGAATGGACCTAGGTATCGAAGCAAACGAAGAAGTACTAAACTTGTGCTACAACCTTGCAGATGCAATCAACAAAATTGGATTTGGTCTTGTTATCTATTCTCTAGCGATCAGCTCAGAAAAAGAAGCAGCTTAATCATTCATTACAGAGTGTTGGAAAACCCCACGGCGAAAGTCGTGGGGTTTTCTTTTTTCGACAAAACCGCATGCTTGTCTATCTTTAGGGGATACTTCATCTAGAGAACATGAAAATTAAACTTCTATTGCTGGCCCTGCTAGTTGCCTCATTCGTTACTAGCCAAAATAAAGGCGTTCATTCCTATGCGATTGATCTAACCCATGTAGTTGAAGACCGGGTGAAGGTTACCATTGACGCTTCTTTGGCCCAATTGTCAAACCCCAAAGACAATCAATATAAATTTCACTTTCCCGCGACCATACCAGGAACCTACGCCACGCTAGACTATGGTCGATTTATTCAGGGTTTTAAAGCGTATAACTCAGGTGGACAACCGCTGAAAGTCAAGCATAAGGGCAATACCTTCACTATCTATGGCAAACCAGAGCGCATCGAATATTGGGCAGACGATACGTTTGATGCGCGCATTCGTAAAAATAAAGTCTTTGAGCCCGCAGGGACGAATAATCAAGAGCGGACTAACTTTCTGTTAAACGCAGCTGGCTATTTTGGATTTTTCGAAGGTAAAGAGGCACTCCCCGTAGCACTTGAAATCACAAAAAGTCCAAGTCTTTATGGGCTTAGCGCATTAGAAGGTTACAGCTACGGCAATACACAAAACTTTTACGCGCGCGACTACCATCACTTCCTTGATTGCCCCATAATGGTAAGTAAACCGGATACGACATCCTTCAAACTAGGGGGCGCTAAAGTGACCATAGGTGTGTTTACGGAAAATGGCCGGGAGCTATCACAAGAGATATACGAACAAGTCGAAACTAGTATGAAGGCGATCGAAGCTTTTTTAGAGGGGAATCTTCCCGTCGAAAACTACGCTTTTCTCTTCTATATCAAAGACCACACAGAGTTCGAAGGGCTATTTTCTGGGCAAGAAATTAAGGTAGGTACAATCATTAAAGCCATTCGTACACTTGCTGGAAAAGGTTTTGGAGCGCTCGAACACGGCAACAGCTCTGTGTACTATTTGCCAGATTTCGGAGGCACAACCGTTTTGGATGGAATGGCCGATGTGTGCATCCACGAATTTTTTCATATCCTAACACCACTAGGTCTTCACAGCGAAGAAATTGGAAATTTTGATTACATCAACCCAAAAATGAGTCAACACCTTTGGCTCTACGAAGGCATCACCGAATACTTCGCAGGCATCAGTCAACTAAAAGGCGGTGTTATAGATAAGGAAGAATACATTCAAAGTCTACTTAGGGGAAAGATTCGTGCTGCCGACCGCTATCCAACAGCGAAAATGTCATTTACCGAAATGAGTGAAAACGTTTTGAAGAACCCCTATAAAAAGCAATACGGTCAGGTCTATCAGCGTGGTGCATTAATGGGCGCATTACTAGATATTCGTATCATGGAACTCACCGGTGGTGAAAAAGACCTGCACGACATCATCCTCGCTCTGCGCGACGTTTACGGACCAAACAAAAGCTTTAAAGACCCACAAATCATCGCCGAATTTGTTGCATTAGTACATCCTGATCTTCAAGAGTTCTTCGACGACTATGTCACTGGACGCAACGAATTGCCTACCAAAGAGTATTTAAACAAAGTCGGTATAGATTACGACCGCCGTTACGCAGGTCCTGTTGTGGTAGATCCCCTCCGGGACAATGGTTACAAAACAAGAGGTATCCGATCTACGGACTACATAGAAATCAAAAACATCTCAAAAGAAAACCCCTATGAACTAGAAAAGGGAGATCGCGTACAACGTTATGCTAATGAATTGGAAACGGCATACGGCGGACCTAAAGAAGGTAGCCCCTTAGTACTGTTAATAGAACGCAACGGAACGAAATTCACGGTGCCTTATAACGTCGCTTATACAACGGGTTCAAAAAAACACTACATCCGATTCCAAAGAAATCCGACTGCGGCACAATCAGCCTTGCAAAAGCTTTGGTTTAAGAATTAGCGAGTTATAATGAGTTGCTCTGTGAATCTGCTGGAAGGAGAAACCGCCGTCACGTGAAAAGTCCCATTAGGCAGCGCGTGTATCCCTAGCTGAATCTTTGAACCATAATAAGTATGCTTTTCTCTGAGCCACAGCTTACCTGTAGTATCATATATAAAAATATCCAGCGCGGTTCCTGACGCCCATGCACCATCGATAAATAACGCGTTACTTGTGGGGTTTGGGAACAACATAATGGGACGGGAATTCGGCTGTTCAGTGAACCCTATACCCTGAATGAATTCGAACCAATTCAAATTAAATTCAGAACCTACATCAAGACGCAATTTATAATCTCCTTGAGAAAGGATGCCGCCAGGTTGATTTGTTGTTTGCCAGGTTTGCCAACCGCCCGTTGCACCTAAAGATATTGATGGAAAACTAGTGACATAATTCCCCAGTGTATCCGTAAATATGAATTGCATATTCACCCCTGAAAGCGATGCGTGACGGTAATCAACGCTGTAGGTAGCACTATTTAAAACTTTAACGTCGTAGATAAGGTAATCCCCTGCACCTAAGTATCCTATATTTTGACCTCCTCCAATGTCCGTCGTGTTCTCCAGGGAAATACCATCCATAGTAGTAAACGCTTCTGCTTCAATTTTACCGGGAATAACATGTACAGTTGGCAGCGTATTCTCTACTAATTCTTGACTAAAGGACTGAACATTGGTGCCGTCTTTCGCTTGTAACGTCGTCCCTGCATATGAAATTTTGATTTCATCCAGAAACGTTAAAGCTTGGCCTATACCTATAAGCACATTACGAGAATTGGAGGGACTCTTGGTGACGGAGGTTATAGATGCCGGAACTCCATTCACCGTTACATAATAGGAAGCAGTGGCGCCAAGATTTGCTGAGTCAAGAGGTTTGTTTGTCTGTACTTCGATCGTGCTGTTATCATATGTAACTGAATGCACATATTCCGCATTGATTGTAGTGGTGCTACCCGTGGGAACAAATTCAAAACTTGTCACATTGAACCCGCCCTGATTTGCTACAAATCTGATTTTCTTATCGTCTGCAGACAGGACAACGTTTGGTATCGTTTTGGTCGACATCACAGTCCAGCTGCCCGTATTTGTTGCGTAGTAATTTGGTGTTAATCTTACCC